>VAOX01002704.1_pt1 | contig 222733 bp, 217 predicted proteins | sample 3393891 | NCBI WGS metagenome assembly VAOX01 (sample SAMN08290429, study PRJNA428436) | hydrothermal vent metagenome | isolation source: Deep-sea hydrothermal vent chimney | place: Indian Ocean: Southwest Indian Ridge | depth 2822 m m
AAATGAGTCTATCGTCAATGTAAAAGCAGGAACAAACCCGTCACCCAAGAGTTTTTCTCTGTAGGGACGGAGCCGGTCTTTTTTGATTGGTGGAGGCGGCGGGAGTCGAACCCGCGTCCGAAGATTTAAAATCAGAGCATCTACATGTTTAGTTTATTCTTTAAAGATATGGCTTCAAAAAGCAAAGAACAAACAAGACCTTTTTTTAGCCATCCTCTAAGAGTTCGGCGTAAAAGTAAAGGAGACCTTTACGCTATAACCTGCAAATTGTCATCTTCGAAATCTTACAGGTAGAAATTTCAAAGACGTTAGCCGATTAAGCGGCTAATGCGTAATCGTAATTGTCTGCGATTATATGTGTGCTTCGAATGATTAACGAGCCTACAAAGCGTCCTCGACATGCAACTTATGACCCTAATATCACCGTCGAAACCGTTACGCCCCCTCACCTATTATTTTATTATTATATCACTAAACTAAGCGGCAATCAAATCATCGTTCAATATAAAAAAATAATTGCAATGAATCTATTTTTAAAATAAAATTAAACATACTATGAAAAAAAACAGCATTGAATTTGATGAAAAGATCTTAGAATTAAGACGGGTTTGTAATATCGCTTTTGATAAAGGGCTTATAGACACGCATAGCGGAAATATCGGCATGGGAATAGGAGATAACGTCCTAATCACAAAAACCGGTAGAAGCCTTATTGATTTACAATCTCATGATTTTACGACAGTTCCGCTAATAAAATCTAAAAAAGATACGAAAAGTATGGACGGTGATGCGTCATCGGAAATAGACATTTACAGATTCATATTGAAGAGTTTTCCGGGTTCGGCGGTTTTTCATTCTCATCCCTTAAATGCAATCGCTTTGACTTTAAACCCGCATAAAAATAGCAATATCGAAAATAGAGAAGCCGAACCTGACCCATGCTTATTTAAAAGCCTTCACGAAAAATACCCGGAGTTAGACGAAATAGTCCCTCTTGATTTCGAATCTGCATATTTTTTTCCGAAAATATATGTTTTTCCGCTTAATTTAATGGAGAACATTAAAAATGATGACTTAAAAACCACATTTGAAGCAAAAGATATATTCAAAGAAAACGGCGTGTTCATGATAAAATCACACGGCTCATTTGCATGGGGTAAAACTCCGCTTGACGCTCTAAGGTGGACTATGGTCATTGAAGCCTCAGCAAAGATTATTCTAAAAGTGCTTGCCTATTAAGACCAAATTTATATCAGATAAGGAATAACAACACATATCGCAATTTATCTCCTTAAGACCCTGTTGAGTTCCCTCATTCTGTCTATTGCAGTGCCCGCTTCGCCTCTTACCTCCCTGCCGACAAGAGATATAAAAGCGTCCGAAAGGGTCGGGACATTACCGTCTTTGGATTTTACCGATTTTTTAAGCTCTGACGGCGTATCTATCGCTATTATTTTACCCTTATCTATAACAGCTATTCTATCGCAGTTTTCGGCTTCCTCTATGTAATGCGTGGTTAAAAATACCGTAGTTTCTTCTTCTTTCCTGAGCTTATCTATAAAATCCCACATATTTATCCTTGTTTGAATATCGAGACCAGCGGTAGGCTCGTCGAGAAACAGAACGGACGGGGAATGCAAAAGCCCTCTTCCAACCTCAAGCCTTCTTTTCATTCCGCCCGACAGCAACTTTATCGGCTTATCCTTATAATCGTATAAATCTATAAAATCCAAGATGTGGTCTATTCTTTCCCTGACACTCTCTCTATTCATACCGTAAAGCCTTGCGTGGAAGTTAAGGTTCTCAAGAGCGCTCAAGTCATTATCTAAAGTAGGGTCCTGAAACACGAGCCCTATAGACATTCTGACGTCCTTTCTGTTCTTTATTGTATCGTAACCGTTTATATATACATTACCGCTTGTCTGACGAATAAGCGTGCACAAAATTTTTATCGTAGTAGTTTTACCTGCACCGTTAGGGCCTAAAAAAGCAAAGAACTCGCCCTTGTTTACGCTAAAAGAAATATCGTTAACCGCGACGACATCTTTATATTTCTTGACTAATCGCATTACCGATACTGCAACTTCGCTGTTATTGCTCCGGACGTTAACTGGCATGACGCGCCCTCCTCTCATTGCACTACACTCCTATATATTATAAAATATATTATTAATATAATAATAAGGATGAAGATAAAATTCAATATAAATAAATTTATGCGCAATAATACTCAACGCATGACCGTAAGTCGCAATATACATGATAATGTTAAGAATATCGACGAGTTATACGACCTTTATCTCAAATCTGAGCGAAACGTATCTATAAAACACATGGACGCTCGTTTGAATGCCGTTATCGTATTTCCAAACTATTACGGAGTCGCAATGTCGAATCTCGGCTTCTTGAGGGCTTACGAATTAATAAACGAGTCCGGATTTATATCGTGTGACAGGGCTTTCTTGCAGGATGATACGTCTAAGGGCATCATATCTATCGAAAAGAGAAGAAGATTAATAAATTACGATCTTATATTTTTCTCTTTAAGTTATGAAAACGATTTTCACAATATTCTTTTTATCTTGGATGTCGAGAAAATTCCTTTCTTATCCAAAAACAGGAATGATTCTTTCCCGCTTATTATGGCAGGCGGAGTAATAGCGTTTATGAACCCCGAGCCGGTCGCTCCTATTTTCGATATATTATTTATCGGGGAAGCCGAGGCTATTTTCCCCGATTTTTTTAATGATATCGAAAAGAAAAATAAAAGCGAGGTCATAGCAAGTGGAGGAAAAATTAAAGGTATTTACGTGCCATCCGCTTATAACTTTATATTCGATAAAGAAAAACCGAATGTTTTAAGAGAAATTCAAAATCTTCCTGATTTTCCTAAAAAAATAAAAAGGACATGGGTAGATAAGGATTTTGCTTCTTCTTCCGTCATCACTACGGAATTCTCAGAACTTGGCAATATGAATATGATTGAAATAGAAAGGGGGTGCAAAAGGGGGTGCCGCTTTTGCAGCGCAGGCTATATATATCTGCCATTAAGAGAATCAAATCAAGAAAATGTTTTAAGTAAAATAAAATCTTTAAACAAAAATGATAAAGCGGGGTTCGTAGGATTAGGCACTATGGATAGTGAAAATATTCGAAAAATAATGCAGTTTTCGTTAGATTCACAAAAACCGTTTTCTTTATCCTCAATACGCTTTGACTGTCTTGACGAAAATAACCTCGACTTGATAAAAGAAACGGGCATAAAAACGGTAACTTTAGGCATAGAGACGGGCTCCTCTAAGCTTAAAAGGCTTATAAACAAAGATATTGCCAACGACAAAATAGTAGGTGTGCTTAAGAATATCGTCAGAAAAGGCATAATAAATATAAAGTCGTATTTTATGTTCGGGCTGCCCTACGAAGAGAAACAGGATATAGACGAAACGATAGAACTTATTAATGCGATGCAAAAGGAGTTCGTTTCTTCGTCCAAAATAAACAAAAGAATAGGCTCGCTTACTGTCTCCTTCTCGCCGTTTGTACCTAAAGCGTGGACGCCCCTGCAATGGGAAAACCTTGAAGATCCGAATATACTTAAGCGCAAAGCAAATTATATATTAGACAATCTCAGAAGGCTGCCTAATCTTAATATTAAAATAAACACCGTTAAAAATGCTTTTATGGAAGCCTTTTTTGCAAGGGGTTCAAGGCTATCGTCAGATATCTTAATATATTCTTTTAAGAACAGGGTAAACTTAAAAAACGCCGTAAAGGAGACCGGTTACAATATAAATGATTTTATAAGAAAATTCGATATGGATGAGCTCTTACCATGGGACATAATAGACCAGGGGGTTACCAAAAAATATCTTTTAAAAGAATATTTAAGAAGTAAAAAATTTAAAACAACATCTCAATGTTTTAAAGGATGCAAGAGATGCGGGATATGCACATAATATTTTAGAAATACCCCCGTTCCTAAAGACAGGCTTTCCGCTCTTTTAGTCCAGACCCAACCCTCATACCTTATCCGTAGTAAGTACTTTATGACAACGCGCAGTAATGCTCTTAATCCGCCTGTTTTCTCATAAAGGTAGGGATATCGTATCTTTCGTTTTCGTAATCCTCATCCCCGTCTTCGTCTTTAAATCTATTCATGTATGTGTCACTGCCTTCCTTGCCTATCTCGCTACTGTTATCGCTACTGATATTCGTACTGTCGGGCAGAGGAGCGACGATTTTATCGCTGTTTTGAGTGGAACCCTGAACCGGGGTCAATAAAACGGAACGATTTTCCGATTCAAACCCGGTAGCAATGACCGTCAGCATCATTTTATTTACTAAAGACTCGTCTATCACGGCACCAAATATTATATTAGCATCCGGGTGAGCCTCTGATTTAATCTTTTCAGCGGCCTCATTTATATCGAAAAGCGTCATGTCCGGTCCCCCCGAAACATTTATTAAAAGCCCCATAGCACCTTCTATTTTTACATCCTCCAACAGAGGACTGGCAATAGCCTTTTGAGCCGCTTCTAACGCCCTATTCTCGCCTTCCGCAAAACCGGTCCCCATAAGGGCCATGCCCATTTCCGACATTATAGTCTTAACATCCGCGAAATCAACATTAACGATACCGTGCACGTTTATTAAATCTGATATGCCTTTCACTGCCTGAAAGAGAATTCCGTCAACCTTTTTGAAGGCATCGGAAAACGACGTAGACTTTCCGGCAACGGCTAACAATCTTTGATTCGGAATCGTAATAACCGTATCTACCACGGCCTTAAGTTCTCTAAGACCGTCCTCTGCCTGTTTCATTCTTCTGTTGCCCTCAAAAAGAAAAGGCTTCGTTACTACTGCCACCGTTAATGCACCAACTTCTTTAGCCACCTCGGCAATTATCGGTGCGCCCCCGGTTCCGGTTCCGCCGCCAAGCCCCGCGGTTATGAATACCATATCGGAGCCTTCTATTATTTCCTTAATTTTATCCCTGTCTTCAATAGCCGATTTTCTTCCTATCTCCGGGTTAGCTCCCGCTCCGAGTCCCTTAGTTATTTTTTCTCCCAGCTGAACTTTTATGCTGGAAGCACTTGCCTTTAATGCCTGAGCATCGGTATTGGCAACAATAAAATCCGCTCCGGAAAACCCCGCCGCTATCATGGTATTAACGGCATTACCGCCTCCACCTCCGACACCTATAACCTTTATTTTTGCCGATAATTCACTATTCTCCGCAAATTCCAACATGATTGCCTCCCTATTTATAGTGTATATTATAGATCCATCATAAAAAATTAAATTAAAAAAAATCTTCCAATATTTTAGAAAACCAGCTCTTCAGTGCAATGAATAGATTAATTTCACCCTTAGAATGAAGAGAGCTTTTATTTTTAACGTTTCTATTTCTATGCGCATATTTAACAAGACCTACCCCTGTAGAATATATAGGGGAGTTTATAACGTCGGTTAATCCTCCTACGCTCAGAGGATAGCCTATTCTTACCGGGGCGTTAAAGATCTCTACCGCGAGATCGGTGGAACCGTCTATAAGGGCTGCCCCGCCCGTAATTACGTAACCGGAAATAATTTTATTTTCCAATCCATTCTTTTCAATATTTTTTCTAATCCATGTAAAAATTTCTGCCATTCTCTGTTCTATAATATTTCCGAGAAGCTGTCTAGAAATAGGTCTTGGCGGCCTGCCGCCGAATCCCGGAATTTCAATTATTTCATCCTTTCCGGCAAGCGATTCCTTTGCTATACCAAATTTTATCTTAATCTTTTCGGCTTCCTGCGGAACGGTCGTGGTCCCTTTAGATACATCGCTCGTTACGCTCTGCCCGCCCTTTGGAATAACAAAGGTATGTATAATATTCCCGCCGTAAAATATGGCAACATCAGTGGTTCCTCCGCCAATATCTATAAGTGCAACACCCAATTCTTTTTCATCTTCCGTTAGAACCGCCTCGCTTGAGGCGATCTGTTCTAAAACTATTTCGGAAACACCGATCCCAGATTTATTTGCACACTTTACGATATTTTGCGCCGCTATACTCGAAGCCGTAACCATATGGACGCTTGCCTCCAACCTTAACCCGCTCATTCCTATCGGATTCTTAATGTCATCCTGATCGTCAACCGCAAATCCTTGAGGAATAACATGAATAACCTCATGGTCTATCGGCACGGCTACGGTTTTAGCCGCAGATATTACTCTGTCTATGTCTTGTTGCGTTACCTCTCTGCTCTTTACTGTCACGATACCGTGTGAGTTAAAACCGCGTATATGTGAACCAGCGATACCTATAATGGCCTCTTGAACCTGATATCCCGCCATAAGCTCAGCATCCTCTACTGCTTTAGTAATGGAATCTACGGTATTTTCTATATTCACGACAACCCCGTTTTTAAGTCCGGCTGCGCTACTTGTGCCTACCCCTATTATCTCTATCGAAAGACCCTTGGCTTCGGCAACTATAGCACATACCTTAGTCGTTCCAATATCTAATCCCACAAAAATATCATTGTTCTTTTCCAATTTAACCCCTTGATTTTCTCTTCGCTTTCAATACTCAATGTTTACCAACATATTCTCGTTATATGTAAAAAACTTATTTCTATTTATAAACATCCGGTCTTATAAATAGATTTTTATACTTTGCCGGCAGTACTCTTGAGCCGGAATTTACTTCAATGACCGCTTCATTTTTATATTCTAAATTTATGTAATTTTTATATTTAATGTGGATTTTATTAATTTCGTAAAATAGTTTTTTAAGCGTTTTCAGCTTATTTTTATAATTATCTATTCCAAATTTTATGTATAAACCATTATCGGTGTAAACCGCTATCCCGCCATCTCTTTCTATGTTTATCTCGCCTATAAGATTATAAATAACGGAAAACTTTGAAATCTTTAAAAAATATAAAACCTTTTTTAATCTATCAAAATAACTGCCTGCATTGTCGGCATTTAGACCCGTGATAATCGGATAACCGTAACCTTTTTCGTAATCCGCCCTTCCCAGAACATACCCTTCCCGATTTATATAATAAAGATTTCCATTATTTGCTATCATCGCAAAAATATTTCTTTGTTTTAAAATAATAATAATTTTGTCCGGATATTTTTTATAAACGGTCACATCCTTGACCCACATGTCCGAAGCAATTAGTCTCGAAACCCTCTTCATATTAATACCCACTAAGTTATCTCCCTTACTCAGCCCGGATATCCCGATAATTTTATTTTTTTCTTTGCGACTCATATTGCTATCCAATATAATTATTTTCTTAAGAGTAAATATTTTTTTTTGAAAAAGAAAATAATTATAGGTTGTGTATCCAAAAAACCCGATAACCGAGATAGACGCAACCACACCCGTTATATAAATTAAATATATAAAATAATTAAGTTTTCTATTCGTCCTTTTCTTTAAAAATCCCATCTTCAATTATATTTTCAACCAATTCACCGAAACTTATACCTCTTTTGCCTGCAATCATAGGAACGATGCTCAGCTCGGTCAATCCCGGAAGGGTGTTAACTTCTAATATATAAACATCTCCGTTACCCGCAAGCATCATGTCTGTTCTTGAAATACCGCTGCACCCTATAATCTCATGGGCGCGAATCGCCGCCGATTCACATGCCTCGTATTCTTCCGGTTTTAGTCCCGGATCTAATATGTAAGTCGTCTTCCCCTTGGTATATTTTGCGTCGTAAGAATAAAAAAAATCTTTAGGCTTGACCTCAATGCAACCGAGCGGCATACCGAAAGCTACGGCAAATTGTATTTCCCTCCCCTCTATATGTTTTTCTATTAGCGCTTCATCATCATATTTAAAGGCATTATTCAATGCATCCGCTAATCCGTCGTCTAAGGAATCAACTATGCGACACCCTATGCTGGAGCCGGAAGAGTTAGGCTTAATAAAATACGCCGGCGTAATCTTTTCAAGCCTTTTTTTAATACTGCCGATATCCTTTCCTTTTTTAACCGCAACAAAAGGAGGTGTCTTTAGTCCATAATAATCCAATAGGACCTTTGACCTAATCTTGTCCATGGCAATTGCGCTTGCCGAAACGCCGGAGCCGGTGTACGGAACACCGAACAAATCTAATGCACCCTGAACCCTTCCGTCTTCCCCGTAAGTGCCGTGGAGTGCAATAAAACAAACGTCTATTTTTTTCAAATTATCGACAAAATTTTCGTCTATATCAAAAAACATAACGTTATACCCTATTTCTTTAAGGGCATTAAATACGGCATGCCCGGTTTTGAGGGAGATTTCTCTTTCCTCGGATTTTCCGCCGGACAGAATGCCTATCCTCAAGTTTTTTAAGCTTTCCCTCATATAGATTTAATTTATCCGCCTATTTTAAATTATTTTTATTTCCGTATTCAATTCTATGCCCCTGCTCGACAATGCCTTTTCCTGAATAATTTTTATTAAAGACATAATATCATCCGGTTTCGCGCTGCCTTTATTGACTATAAAATTTGCATGCTTTTCCGAAACCTGTACTCCCCCGTTAGAGAAGCCTTTAAAACCTATTTCTTCTATAACTTTTCCGGCAGACAATCCTTCCGGATTTTTAAATATACAGCCCAAAGAGTATTCGCTCAACGGCTGAAACAACTTCCGTTTTTTAAAAATTTCTATATTCTCAAATATCTTAGCCCCTAATGATTTAAAGAGCGTTAAATGTACATTCGTTATGAAATAACCGCTATCTACACCCCTGATTTTTAAATTACGGTATGAAAATTCTAAATCCCTCTTTTCTATGGTTAATTTGGCTCCGTCGTCCATAATAATATCTATTTTTTCTACAATATTCCCCATAACGCTTTCTTTTGAACCGGCATTCATTCTAACGGCGCCCCCCAGCGTACCCGGAATTCCGTAAAAAAATTCACATCCGCCGAAATTATTTTCCATAGCATACCTTAAAACTTTTGATAAAACCGCGCCGGAGCCGACCCCTAAAACTATCTCAGATCCGCTCTTCTTGCTCTCCGAATAGGTTGCTTTAAATTGTTTGAAAGAAATAACCGGCAGACAAATGTTTGTATCTTTGAACAGGGTATTTGTTCCCCTGCCGATAACATAATAACCGCATGCATAAACCCTGAATATGTCTGTTATAAAAAGCAATTCACGTTCATTCTTCGGAAAAACGATCAGTTCTGCCACACCCCCTATCTTGATAGAAGAATAGGACGACATATATTCGTTTTCGAGGAACTCTATTTGCGCCGTCCTCAGTTCGTTTATCAAATCAGCCCGTTTATTTTTATCCATATTATTTTCATAATAAAATAAAAAGTAGTCGCTATTTCAAAGAAACTATTTTGTCGCAAACCGCTTTGCCGTTTACGGCGTCCACCTCTTCATAATATGCTTCCGATGTTTTTTCGCCCTTAGCCCTGCTATGGACAAAATCATCGCAGCTCTTGGTTATATCCCCTGCCCCAAGAAATATTACCATTTCGCCGCCCTTTAATATATTTCTTAAATTAGACTTTATATCTTTTTTATCCGGAACGTAATAGACGTTTTTATAGCCTTCCCGCCTCATTCTTTCAGATAATGCCATAGACGAAACCCCATCTATTTCTAATTCCCCGGCAGAATAGATATCCGTAATTATAACGGAGTCGGCAAGCTTGAGAGAGTTTACGAATCCTTCCATCAAATCTTTCATTCTGGAATATCTATGCGGTTGAAAAACGGCAATAATATGCCTATTCCAGTTTTTTGCAGCCTTAAGCGTAGCCGCTATCTCAACGGGATGGTGTGCATAGTCATCCACTATTATGAGCCTATCGTCTGATTTTTTAATTTGAAACCTTCTTTCTACGCCATGAAAACACCTAAGTGCCTCTTGGATAAATTCGGTTTTTATCCCCAACTCCAAACTCAATGCGATAGCCGAAAGGGCATTTAAAACATTGTGAATACCGGGAACAAATAAGTTAAATTTTCCTATTAATCTCCTGCCGTAATATGCATCAAAAGAAGATGAATCTCTCTCCAACGCTATATTCAAGGCATAATAATCGGCTTTTTGTTCTATACCGTAAGTAAAATATTTTTTGTTTATTTTTGGAAATAATGACCTCAATATAGGATTATCGACACATAAAACGGCAAGACCTAATGGAGAAATATTATTTATGAAATCTACAAATGCCGTTTTTAAATTTTCCATACCATCGTAATAGGAAAGATGCTCGTAATCAATGTTCGTAACTACGCAATAATCCGGCTTAAGCTTCAAGAAGGAGCCGTCACTCTCATCCGCTTCGACAACCATAAACTCCCCTTTGCCTACCTTAGAGTGCATATCCAAACCGAAAACCTTTCCGCCCACGACAAAAGTAGGGTCTCCGCCCGCCTCTCCGAATATAGACGCTATCATAGACGTAGCAGTTGTTTTACCGTGCGAACCGGCTATAGCAATGCCTTTTTTTAAAGATAACAGCTCTGAAAGCATCTCCGCCCGCCTCAATACCGTTAGTTTTCTGTCTCTCGCATCCATAAGTTCCGTGTTGTTCTCTCTAATAGCCGTAGAATATACTACGATTTCAGCCCCCTTAAGATTATCAGGGCTATGTCCGATAAAAACTTCGCCGCCGATGGATTCTATTTTTTTTATAGTCCGACTGTATTCGATGTCCGAACCCGTTACTTTATAGCCAGAATTGATAAGAACCTCTGCTATGCCACTCATACCGGAACCGCCGATTCCTATAAGATGAATCCTTTTGACGCTGTTTTTCATTATTATGCTCCTTAAATTTAGAATTTCGCTTCATGTCGTTATTCTCTATTTAATATTACATTTGCTATTTTTAATGCCGAATCTTTCGTTTCTATCGTTTTCAAATTATCATACATGTATTTCAATAATTTTCTATTATAAAATATTTTGCAAGTTGTTTGTAATAATTCTTTTGAAAGATTTTCGTCGTCTCGTATTTTATAAAAACAGCCTTTTTTCGAAAACACCGCTGCATTTTTATCCTGATGGTTTTTTGCCGCGAAGGGATAAGGCACTAAAACCGCAGGTTTTCTCAATGCAATTAATTCCGACAAAGTGCCCGCTCCCGCCCGGCATATGACCATATCACTGGATAAATAGTATTTCTTAATATTGTCGGTAAACGAAAAGATATCATATTTTTTTATTTTGCTCCCATCGTAAAAACTTTTAACCGATTCCAAATCATGCTCGCCGGTCTGATGATAAACGACCAAGCGATCGGATATTTCTTTATCTAACAGAGACAGCATATTTATTACGGCTTTATTGAGAGAAGAAGCGCCTTGAGACCCTCCGAAAACAAATATCTTTAACTCATTTTTATCCGTAAATTCTTTCTCTTCATTCGTTTCCGTCGAAACCGATTCCAAGATAGATTGCCTGACCGGATTTCCGGTGACGATAACCTTAGAAAAGGTCAGATACTTTTTTGTTTCTTCAAAAGAGGCAAAAACCGTTATTCCTAATAAAGCCAGTATTTTATTGGAAAGACCCGGTACGACGTTTTGCTCCATGACTCCGCTCCTTATACCGCCGAACCTTGCCGTAACGAGTGGCATAAGAGAGATATAGCCCCCTAAGCCTAAAACATAATCCGGCTTTATTTTGCCATAAAGGGCGCCAATATCTCTTGCCGCCTTAATAAATCCCTTCAAAGACGCTACCTTATCCATAAGACTTTTTCCTGAAAATCCCTTAACGTTTATTTTAAAAAATTCAAAATCATAATTGTCTTTGAGCCTGTTTTCTATTCCTTTTTCGGTTCCTATAAAATAAACTTTTATATCATTAATACTTTTTAACTTTTCGTAAACCGCAATGCCCGGAAATAAATGCCCGCCGGTTCCTCCGCCAGCTATTATGAGGTTCATCTATATATTTTTCCTCTTTATACTTTGCGAAGATATATTAAGCAAAATACCTATGCCTATGCATGCCGCCAGCAAAGAACTTCCTCCATAGCTTATAAACGGCAAGGCAAGTCCTTTAGTAGGTAAAAAATCAAGAACAACGCCTATGTTTATAAATGCGCTCAAAACAATAACAAATGTGATACCGTAAGCAAGATAGGTTCCAAAAAGGTCCGGTGCATTTATGGCAATCTTCAATCCCCTATATCCCAAAATTAAATATAGTGAAATAAATATAAAAACACCTATAAACCCGAGTTCTTCTCCTACGGTAGAGAATATAAAATCGGAATACGGGGTAGGAAGAAAAAATAACTTTTCCTTTCCGTTCCCCAAACCGACACCGTAAAGCCCTCCCCTTGCAAACGCATACATAGACTGTATAATTTGAAAACCTATACCGGTTTTATCGTGAAAGGGGTGGAGAAAGGCAAGTATTCTATTCATTCTATACGTTACGGTAAAAATAAGAAAATATGCGGCAACGCTTCCTATAATCGTAGTGATAATGAGGTAAAGTATTGATACTCCGCCGGCAAACAACATGATAATCGTCATAAAGAACAGGATAGACGCCGTTCCGAAATTGGGTTCTTTTAAGAGTAAAATATCTAAAAATCCCATAAATACGAGAGGGGCTATGAAAATTAATGAATAACGATTATTATTCAGCATATCCCTTTTTTTCTCCAGAAAATTAGCCAAATATACTATAAAAAATATTTTCAAAAATTCTGACGGTTCTACGCTAAAAAATTTAAAATCTATCCATCTTTTAGAACCTCCGACGCTCATGCCTACATGCGGAACAAATAATAAAATCATTGAAATTATTATTCCTAATAAAATAATTTTATAAAACGACTTAAATATGTGATAATCGTTTTTCATTAAAAACCATATAAAAAATGCAGATATTATTACATATACAACCTCTCTTGCGACAAAATGATAACTCACGCCATATTTAACTATGGAAACCATCGCACTCGTCGAATATACCATTACTATGCCGAGAGCTATAAGTACTATAACGGTCAGAAATAAAGTTATATCGTATTTTCTTATAAATGTCTTTCCGTAATTAATCATAATCAGATAAAATTATTCTTTAGATTAAGGTAGCATTTTTTGAATATATCGCCTCTTTCGTTGTAATCCTTAAACATATCAAAACTGGAAGATGCGGGCGAAAGCAAAACGGTACCCGTTCCGGTTCTTTCGCTATCGTTTATTAAACAAAAAAAAGCCTCTTTTACCGCGCTTTCCATGTTGCCTGCAACGGTAATCAACTCAATATTGCCTTTAAGCGTATCGCCTATAATACCCCTTGTCTCTCCTATCAAAACGCATGTTCTTACATTATTATTCTTTATGGAAGGGATAAGGCGTTCATAATCGAATCCCTTATCTCTTCCGCCCAATATAAGGACTATATCCCTATTTTCTCCATCCTCGCTCAGCGATTGAAGGGCACTAATTACCGCAGCGGGATTCGTAGCCTTAGAATCATCGTAAAATTCTATGTCGCCGACATTCCCTACATATTCAACCCTGTGCTCCAAGGATTCGTAATCCTCGAATGCGGCCGTTATGACATCCGGGGAAATTCCATACAGTACCAAAGAGCAGGCGGCGGCCATCATATCGTAAATAACAAATCTTTTTTTGTCCTTTAATTTTATATTTTCCAACGGTATAACGGCGTCAAGACCTATGATATTTTTAAGTCTCAGGTTAATGGCGTCGTCTTTAAAATAAACATTACATTTGTTTTCGTCGAAACCGAACAAAATCACATTGGAACCGACGATATTTTTTAAAATTGCCGAATCGTAATCGTCATAGTTTAGAACAGCGGCATCGTTATACCTTAAATTCTTAAATAATTTATATTTTGTAAGTTTGTATTCATCTATGTTTTCGTACCTGTCTAAGTGGTCGTCTTCTACATTAAGCAAAACCGCAATATCCGGTTTAAAATCATAGATCCATTCAAGCTGAAAACTTGATACCTCTAAAATAAAATCGTTAAAATCGTTTATTCCTGAAATAAAAGGAACCCCGAGGTTCCCGCCGACAAATATTTTTTCGCTTAAACCGGCTTTTTTAACGGCACTCTCGCAAAGAGTAGCCACAGTAGTTTTCCCGTTTGTTCCGGTAATTGCAATAATTTTTGTTGGTACTGTCGATTTCTTTAATCTCAACATTCTATGGGCAAATTCTATTTCTCCATAAATCGGAATATTATATTTTTTCAGCTCTAAAATTACCTTATGATTCCTTTCTATTCCCGGACTTACTACGCATTGCGCTATATCTTTTAAATATTTCCTAAAAAAAACATTCTTGTTGATTTTATTGAAAAATACGGGGGCTTTATTGTCCTTTAAATTTGCCGCTTTAATCAACCCGTCAATTTCTTCATTCGATAGAATGTCGTCATACACGATTACATTGCTTTGGCCAATATAATCATGAACGGCTCTTCCGGTTTTTCCGTAACCTAATATAAGCGTATTCATCAAAAAATCCTCAATTTTAGGGTGGAAAGAGCAAATACGGTTAATATTAAAGATATAATCCATAGCCTTATCACTATCTTAGGTTCGGGCACACCCTCCATTTCAAAATGATGATGAATGGGCGCCATCCTGAATATTCTTTTTTTTCTAAGCTTATAAGAACCTACTTGAAATATTACGCTTAGAGCCTCTATCACGAAAACGAATCCTATTATAACAAGCAATATTTCCTGTTTCGAAATTATTGCCACATAACCAAGAATGGCACCCAAAGATATAGAACCGATATCCCCCATAAAAATAGAGGCCGGATACGAATTAAACCATAGGAAACCTATGGAAGATCCAAGCAGCGCGGCGCATAAAATAATTACGCCCCCTATATTTTGCATATATGGGATAGACAAATAGCTTGTGAATCCATAATTCGAAGCAGCATACAAAAATATAAGATAACCCGTGATAGCAATAGCAAACACGCCTATGGCAAGGCCGTCAAGCCCGTCGGTTAAATTAACGGCATTAGAAGAACCGACTATAATAAACGATGCAAATAAGATGAAATACGGGCCTATATTTAAATAATAGTCTTTAACAAATGGAATGACGATCACGCCCAACGATTCGTCATGAAAATATAATAAGGCGGAAATCAAAAGCGCCGCTAAACTCTGCAGCGTAAATTTATATTTGCCCCTTAATCCCTTAGAAGAACGCCCTCTAAGTTTCAATAAATCGTCGGCAAAGCCTATAAGTCCAAAACCGAGAAGCGTGAATAAACCCATATAGAGATAAAAATCGTAAAATCTTGCAAGCAACAATACCGGGATTATCGCACTAAATAATATCAAAAAACCCCCCATAGTCGGAATATCTTTTTTTTTGCTTATATGGGATTTCGGACCGTCCTCTCTCACTATCTGCCCTACCTTCATCCTTTTTAATATTTTAATAAATACCTTTCCGAACACGATAGACAGTATTAACGACAAGATTATTGCATAGGACGCCCTGAATGTAATATATCTAAGAAAATCAAGATTTAAATTTAGCATATCTTTTCGCCCTCAAAACATTCTTCAAGCTTCATTTCTCTTGAGCCTTTTACTAAAACGACACTGTTTTTTTTATCTAATTTTTGAAATTTTTCTCTAAAAATTTCTTTATCTCTAAATAAATACAGCTTGTTATCGTCAAATCCGACTTCGGAAAGCCCCCTCCGTATACTATCTATATAATCGCCTTTATAAAAAATATAGTCGGCATAATCGGCGATCTCCCGTCCGATGTTAACATGTTCGATATCCGAAGAGTCTCCCAGTTCCAACATGTCTCCCAAAACTAATATTTTCTTCTTATCCGCATAATACGTTTTTACAAAATCCAACGCCGCCATAAGTGAATCAGGACTGGAGTTATAAGTATCATCAATCAAAATACATTCGTCGGAAATACCGGAAATTACCTTCATTCTTCCCTCCGGAAGAATGAAATCTTCCATCGCCTTTAATCCGGACTCTAAATCCACGCCGCAAACATATGAGATTAAAAGGGCGCATAGGAGATCATATATTAAATGAATCCCCTGAAAACCAATATTAGAGAAATATTCTTTACCTTTAAAAGAAAGCCTCAAGTTTGTACCGCCGGTCTTTTTATTTACCTTGGCGCTTTCACACAAAATATCCGGCATGATGACCCCATAATGTTTTAGTCCAAATCCAAACGAAAGCCTGTTTGTCTCTGACAATTTATTATATGTTTTGGATAATGTTTCGTCATCCGCGTTTATTATTAAACAAGAATCACCCTTTAAGCTTAATGTGAGGTCTGATTTTTCTTTTAAAACGCCTTTAATATCTTTAAATTCCGCAAGATGGGACTTACCGATATTAGTTATCGCTCCGATATCTGGCGATATAATACCTGAGAGTTTCCTTATTTCTCCCTTTTTATTGGTTCCTATCTCCAAAACAATGTACTCATGTTTATTATTTAAATTGAGAATAGCCTTGGGAACTCCTATCAAGTTGTTGTAATTATAATTGTTCTTAAGAATTTTTTCCTTACCGTATTTTGCGGAAATTATTCGGTAAACCATTTCTTTAGTCGTCGTTTTTCCACAAGAGCCGGTTATAGCTATTTTTTTCTTTAAATCAAACCGTCTTAAATATATCTCGGCAATGCTTCCCAATGCCGAAACGGCATCTTCGACCGCTATTATGATTTTTCTCGGATATACAGATATGTCGTAAACTTCGAGAAAATTCCATGAAACGATAGCACAGGATGCCCCTTTTTTAAATGCCGCATCCACAAAATCTTCACCGTTAAAATTCTTTCCTTTTAGTGCAATGAATATACTGTTACTTGAAAAATCTTCCCGTGAATCGGTAATTATTTCGTTAAAAACAAGAGGGTTAGTTCCATCCCCGGTAATTACAGTTCTTCCATCGGTAGAGTCCAAGATTTCGTCTATGGTTAAATTATATTCTATTTTCATAATATTTTAGTACTTCCTCTTTATCACTAAAATGATATTTATTATTTTTGATTATCATATAGTCCTCGTGTCCCTTGCCTGCTATCAAAACGGTATCTTCGACACGGGAAACGGAGAGTGCCAGTTCTATTGCCTTTGCCCTATCTTCCACTATGACGCAGATATGATCGCTCCCCTCAAGTCGCGATGTATTCTTATTCGCATCTATATCGACAAACAATGCATTTTCGATTCCGGTTTTTATTTCCTTTATAATTTTTAACGGATCCTCGCTTCTGGGATTGTCGGACGTAATTATGGTAATGTCCGCTATATCGGCAGAATGCTTGCCCATAAGCGGCCTCTTTCCCTTGTCCCTGTCACCTCCGCAACCGAAGACGCTTATCAGCCTACCGCCGTTGATACCCTTTAATACCGACAAGACTCTTGCAAGCGCATCGTCCGTATGGGCATAATCTATATAAACCATAGGGGCTTCAGCATTTGCAATATTCACTTTTTCGACTCTTCCAGGGACACTGTTTAACGACCGTATGCCGGCGGCTATATGTTGCACCGGAACAGAAAGGGCATAAGCGGCAGAAGCGGCGGCAAGTATATTGTAGACGTTATGGCTTCCTATAAGCTTGGAAGAAATTCCCCTGATTTCCTTTTTATCGGGCAATATTATATCTAATTTTAATCCATCCTTGCTGTAGACTATATTTTGTGCAAATATATCGCTATCTTTATTTAAACCGTAAGTAATTAAAGTAAACTCACTCTTTTCTTCCCTTAATTCCAGTATGAGTCTTTTTCCGTAAGTATCGTCATTATTTATTAAGGCAAATTTTTGCTTTTTAGCGCTTTTCAAAAGTATTTCAAAAAAAAGCTTCTTTTTTGCAGTATAATATTTTTCCATATCCCCATGGTAATCAAGATGATCCCGCGTTAAATTGGTAAAAACGGCGGCGTCATAAGAAATGCCGTAAACCCTATCTTGCGTTAAACTATGAGAAGAGACCTCCATAACGCAATAACCGATGCTCGATCTAACCGCATCGTCAAGCATTTTATTCAGCTCATAGGCATCGGGCGTAGTATTTTTGGAGCAGGTAATATCAGATCCTATTCTACAATCTATCGTTCCTATCAATCCCGTTCGACATCCTGAATCCTCCAGGATAGATTGTATTAAAAATGTTGTTGTCGTTTTGCCGTTCGTTCCCGTTACCCCTATGGTCTTTATCTTATCCGCCGGATTGTTAAAAAAGTTCTTAGAAGCGGCGGCATATGCCTTTAAGGCATCCCTGACGACTATCGCCGCCACGTTTCTACCTATAAGCCTTTTTGCCGTTTCGCCGTTATCCGTTAATATTGCCGAGGCACCTTTAGATATCGCCTCCTCTATGTAAATATTAGAATCCACTTTTGCCCCTTTCCTTGCGGCAAACATATATCCCCTTTTTATATTGCGGGAATCATTGGATATTCCGACGATATCAATATCGGAGCTGCCGTATACAATGGCTTTTAAATCACTATCGTCTTTATAACTCAGAATATGCTTAAGTTTCATAATCTTAAAACCCTTTATGACGACCTGCCTCTTGGCTTAAATTTAAGTATGACGGTTTTTTTATTATTTAAATCGGAGCCCGCACGAACACTTTGATAGTATAAGAATCCACTGCCGTATATCTTTACCTTTATATTGTATCTGCTAAAAAATTCCAGTGCCTTGTAAATAGTATCCCCTTTTAAATCCGACATTACTCCATGGCGAACGAAGGCTTTTTTAACCTTGTTCCCCCCGCCGCTATCTTTACCCTGGCTAAACTGCTCTCCATATGCATTTCCTCTCGGATATACGTTTAATATATCCAAGGCATTTTTAAACACGTCGCGTACTACCGGAGCGCTTACCGCCCCCCCGTAGTAACTGATTTTTAACGGGTCTTCCTGAACTACTATCATTGTTAATTTCGGGTGTCTATACGGAACAAACGCCATAAAAGAAGCAGTGTACTTATTTTTATAATATTTGCCCGTTTTTGGATTTATGACCTGGCCCGTTCCTGTTTTTCCGGACACTTTAAAATTTATTAACTTGGCATACTCTCCCGTGCCTCCCTTGACGACCAATCTCATCATATATTTAATTTCTTTATCGGTCTTTGTGTTAATAACCCGTCTAATTATTTTGGGCTTAGCTTTAAAAAGCACTTTGCCGTAAGGATCGACTATTTTTTTAATTATATACGGCTTCATTAATAAACCGCCGTTAGCTATGGCGGAAAGCGCAACTGCCTCTTGCAGCCCCGTTACGGCAGCACCCTGCCCGAACGATTCTTCACAGGGACCTATCTTGGACCATACGCTGAGCGGCCTGATTATTCCCGAAGATTCTCCAAGTAATCCCGCATGAGGTCTATCTAAGAATCCCCATTTTTTAAGCCAGTACCATACTCTTTTTTTTCCCATTTTCATACCTACCTGACAGGCGCAGACATTGCATGAATATTCGATCAGTTGATTTATATTCAAACGACCGAATTTGTTTTCTACGTCGTGAACGGTTATGCCGTCGAAGTGATAAGAACCATGATAACCGTTTATTACGGTATCGGGCTTTACGATGCCATCCTGCAGTGCACCGGATATTATAAAAGGCTTCATGATAGAGCCCGGCTCGAAGTCGTCGGTAACGGCCCTATTCCTCCAGTATCTTGCGGAATATTTCCAGTAATAATTGGGATTAAAACTGGGATAATCCGCCATCGCCAAGATTGCACCGGTATTAGGATTCATAAGTATCGCAAAAGCACCCTTGGATTGTGTTGCTTTTGCCTCCCTATCTAAATAATATTGCGTAATAAATTGCAGTTGCTTATTTATGGTTAAGTAAATATTATCCCCATGTGTAGCTTTTCTGAGCCCGAAACCCCTAATAAATATATACTGTCCCAAACCGTCGTGTAAAACCTTTAATGCACGTCTATTTCCTTTTAAAAAATTATTGTATTTATACTCGATTCCGGATAAGCCGTTATCGTTAATTCCTACAAAACCTAAAACATGGGAAAGTAATTTTCCGTCCGGATAATATCTTACCGGCTGTTTAACTATTATGACACCGGCAATTCTTAGTTTTCCCACATTTTTTGCTAAAGCTGCCGAAACCCTCTTGTTAATCCATGCAAATTGAACTTTTTTATTTAATATTTCTATTATTTTTTTAAAACTTATTCCCGTCAAACCGGATAATTTTTCGGCATTTTTAAGCTTATGCCTTATCATCAACGGATCCACTGCAATACCCGGCATATTAATACTCGTGGCAAGTATGCTCCCGTCAGACGAATAAATGTTTCCGCGTTCCGGAGTAAAATATATTTGTGTATGAAACTGCTCGCGCGCAAGCAACCTTAACCTTCCACCCTCTATTATCTGAAAATAAAAGGCCCTGCTCATTAACAATCCCCCAAAAATTACTATAGCGATAAAACCGATTAGCATTCTCAGTTTTAAAGTTGTTTTCCATAATCTAATCATGAACTATTATGATTTCGCCTTCTTTTGGGTAAATAAAATTCATTTTTTTGGCAATATTATAAATTCTCAAGGGCGAACTCAAAGCCGCTTCCTTAATCAGAAGCTCTTTATGGCTGTATTCAAGTTTTAACTTTACGACACTCAGCTTATTAATGTCATACCCTAATTTTATGCTTTCCATTTTAGTCCATACGTAAAACATTCCCAAAATAGTTAGCATTATCACAGAAACAATAAAATACGGCTTTATCTTAGACATAATAAAAAGCCCTCAATTTTGCACCCCTGGATCTCGGATTCATATTTATTTCTTCATCCCCCGGGACTATAAGTTTTTTGTTTACAGGCTTAAAATCGGGGTTTTCTCTAATAAAATTCTTGACTATCCTGTCTTCCCCGGAGTGAAAGGATATTATTGCCGCTATACCCCCGTTGTTTAAAACATACTTAAGCTTTCCCAAAAATTCTATTAACGAATCGTATTCTTTGTTTATCAATATCCTCAATGCCATAAATGTCTTTGTCGCCGGGTCGGTCCTGAACCTTTTAGATTTACCAGAGCCTCTATAAACCGCACTTCTTATAATACTTGCCAATTCCAAGGGTGTTTCGATCGGTTTTTTTTTCCTGTATTCCACTATTTTTTTTGCTATCTTCCTTGAGAACCTTTCGTCGCCGAGTTTCCATATGGTATCGGCAAGATTTTTTTCGGCATAACCGTTTACCACGTCATATGCGGTTAGTTCCGTTTCTATACCCATTCGCATATCAAGAATGCCTTCCTCGTTAAAACTAAACCCTCTACCGCTTTCAAGCTGGATAGAGCTGATACCGAGGTCGAGAACAATGCCGTCTATCCCTTTTAAATTTTCCGCTTTCACGATTTCATCGATTGCGCTAAAATTAGCATTAATCGCCTTAAAATTTTTTTTACCAAACTCATTTTCAAGTTTAGTCCGAACATCTTTTACTGCCTCGGCATCTCTATCTATCCCTATAAGTAAACCGTCGCGATCCGAATGCTCCGCTTGTAACCTTTTTAATATTTCTTCAGAAAAACCTCCGCCACCCAGCGTCCCGTCAATATAAATATTTTCGGGCTTTACTTCTAAAATATCCACGGCCTCTTTCAATAATACCGGTATGTGTCGTCCCAACTTTTGTCGCCGTAATGCCCCCGATACCGGCATGCTAAAAACCTACCTGCGACATAGTAGCCGCAATAGATTCAAAATTGGATTTTGCTCCCTCAAAATTTGCATCCCACAAATCTCTGTCCCATATTTCAAATCTGTTTATTATTCCCACAAGTACCACTTCCTTATTTAAATTTCCGCTAATTTTAAGGGATTGAGAAATGTGCATTCTATCCATTTTGTCAAATTCAACCTCTTCCGCACCCGAAAAAAAATATCTTAAAAATTCTAAAACGTTTTTTTGCATCGAAGGGAGTTTAAGGGCTTTTTCTTCTAATTTACGCCATTCTTCTGTGGGATATGCAACTAAACATTTATCGAGATTGGTAATTACGATTGTCGTATTATCGTAAACAGACACAAGAGAATCCTTAATCTTCTGGGGAACCTTAACTCGCCCTTTATCGTCTATCGAATGGTTATATCTGCCGCTAAACATAAAGAAATAAATTGTTAAAATAATTAAATTATTCAACAAATATCATGGTTATTTTCAACGTAATTAAATGCTTACCACTTTTTACCACTTTTTACCACTTTTAAATAATATTATTGATTTTAGTAAAAGTCAAGTTAATTTAAAAAATATATTTAGAAATAAAATAAGTCGGAGCAAGACGTTAAAAAAGATAAGGAATTATTAAAAGAAATAGGTTTGATCCGCCGTTTGTTTCAAGCTATGCAACGTCGACATTCCGGCAATTTGAAAGGGTCGAATAAACATGCTTTCGTCTAACCCGAGAAGTTCTTTACTTTTAGAACATATATATACGGAGGGTGAATTTTTTAGCAAATCGGTAACATTTTCAACTATTAAATTCTTAAATCTTTTATCTATAAGTGAATTTTCCGCTATGTTTTTCGTATAAAGCAACGGAGATTTTGCCATGCTGAATATACGAATATCGTTTTCCATTATCGCCAGTGTTCTTGCTAATATCAAACTTGCTATGCATTTTTCCGGCTCATTTTCAGGATCGGAAAGCTGAACTATTAAAATTTTTTCGTCTTCCATTTTGCCGGATACAGCATTTAATTATATTTTTTTAATAAATATCTTTTAAGCCAATCTTTTAAGTGCGTCTTTTTTAATTTCAATAGCTCGTCAAATTCGCTCGCGTCTCCGCTGCATATGCTATCATACTTTAACATTCTAACCTGGTCGGATGTTATCGGTATATTTTTGAACGGCGCAGATAGTTTTTCGACGATACTTAAAGATTTTTCAACGATAAAAAGGGGGGTATGGATTTTTAATTTTTTAGGCGGTAAGAACTCCATGATCAAATCTATGATATCTTCAAAAGTATAAATATCCGGACCGCACAACTGAAACGACTTATGAATGGTTTTATTGTTATACAAAGAATTATTATATGCGTCGGCAACCGAAAATACGTCTATGGGAGTAAACTTATTTTCTCCGGTTCCGATTATAGGAACAAGAGCCCTTGTTTTTACTAAATTTATGAGGTCGTCAAAAAAAGCCGCATTATCTCCAAAAATCAAAGAAGGCTCAAAAACAGTCCATTTTAAACCCGAATGTTTAACGAGCGACTCACCCTCGTATTTTGTGGAAAAATATTTTGAATCGCTAACCGAAGCACCGAGAGTGCTCATATGGATAAACCTATTTATTCCATTTTTCTTAGCCAACTCCAACAATGTATTCACATAATCTACGTGAACCTTTCGGAAAGAAAAACCAGGCGTGCTTCTTATTATTCCAACAAGATTTACTATTGCATCAAATTTATTAAGAGAAAGGAAATTGTCAATAACATTCTTTTCCTCAAGCCTCCCCTCAAAAACCTCAAAACCCAATTTCTTTAACTTTGGAACTTTATTTTTTTTACGCTCCAAAAGGGTAACGGAAGCCCCTGAGGATTTAATCTTTTCGGAAATGACCGAACCTACGAATCCCGTTCCTCCCGTGATAAAAACCTTCATGCGCTTTCCCCCTTTTTAATCACGCATTATTTTATCTCTTTATAATTAAAATAATGCGTGGCCTCTATATATCTGATGGTTCCGGTCTTAGACCTCATGACGACCGAATGAGTTTTTGCTCCGCTTTGAAAAAATTTAACTCCGTTGAGGTAATCCCCGTTAGTTACGCCTGTCGCAACAAATATTACGTCACCGGCAGCAAGATCATGAATACCGTAAATTTTATCAAAATCTTTTATACCCATTTTAAGGGCGCGTCCCCTTTCTTCTTCGTTCCTAAATACAAGCCTGCCCTGCATATCGCCCCCAACACACCTTAATGCCGCTGCGCCGAGTACACCTTCGGGAGCGCCGCCTATGCCCATAAGAACGTCTATGCCAGAATCTTCCTTTGCGGTTGCTATCGCGCCGGCAACGTCTCCGTCTTGTATAAGCCTAATCCTCGCCCCTGCCTTCCTCACCTCTTCTATTAAGGGTTTATGTCTTTCGCGTTTAAGGATTATGACGGTCAAATCTTCGATATATCGGTTTAACGCCTCCGCGATTCTCTGAAGGTTTTCAGTCGAAGACAGCTTTATATCAATAACGCCTCTTGCTTTAGGACCTACGGCTATTTTTTCCATATATGTATCAGGGGCATGTAAAAAATTTCCATGATCGCCTATTGCCATAACGGCAATTGCATTAGGGGCGCTGGTTGCAGCCAAAGTAGTTCCTTCCAGCGGGTCAACGGCTATGTCAACCTTTTGTCCTTTTCCGCTGCCGACTTTTTCTCCTATGTAAAGCATAGGGGCTTCGTCTCTTTCGCCTTCGCCTATAACTATCGTTCCGTCGATATCTATATATTCGAGAGAGCCTCTCATGGATTCTACTGCAGCCCTGTCCGCCGCTTCTTCATCTCCCCTGCCGATAAACCGTGCGACCGATATCGCGGCGTGTTCGGTAACCCTGGCAAACTCAATAGTCAACGATTTATCATCCATAATCGTACTCCCCCCTGATTTCAATATATTTATTTTATCAATGTTACACAATAATTCTTATATTATATCCTATATTGTACGCCAATACAATATTTTAAAAAAACAAGAACGGATTTGATTATCCGCGTTCGGGCATCCCGTCATATTCGTGCAAATCAGGGGCCAATCTCCTAAAGGGTTTTTCCCTCATCCATTCTTCAAAGACCTGACCGACAAGTCCGCAGGAGCGGGCAATTATGAAGAAACCCTTGCCGAGTCTATAATCGAATCCCATATCGGAAATTATTGCGGCAATGCAGCCGTCTACGTTAAGCGGAAGTTTTCGTTCGGGCTTTTTAACCTTAAATTCATCCGCTATTGCTACGGCAAGATTGACATAACTACCGCCAAAATTTAAATCTCCCGCAACTTCTAAGAGCCTCTTTGTTCGAGGATCAATGGTATGAAGTTTATGACCGTAACCCGGAAGTCTTTTTTTATTCTTAAGAGCGTCGTCAACCATGTTTTTTGCCGTTTCTTTAATGTCTTCGTCTTTAATACCTTCTTTGCCTTTTATATAATCCTGAAACATCTTTGCCGACTTTTCAATAGCACCCCCGTGGGCATCTCCAAGAGTAAGAATCCCACCTGCAACAGCGGCGTTAAGTGAATTCCCACCGGAAAATACCGTTCTTGCGGCAACGGACGAAGGTGTGGCAATACCTGCATCTATGCATGAAACAAAAATGGCGTCCAACATCTTCGCTTCATTTATGGTAGGCATTTCGCCCTTTAAAAGCAAGAAACAGACCTCTGCATAAGATTTATTCCCAATTAAATTATCAAGATTATAGCCTCTTATAAGAATCTTTCCGTCCTGATTAGACGTAACGGCCGTTCGCCACTCTTTTTGTGAATTTATTTCAGACATAAACTCAAACTCCTTTAACTTTATATTTTTATCATTTACTTATTAAATACAAAAATCACTTATTTTAAAGTGCTGTAAAGCGGCTTCACGTCATCGGAGGAGCTATCCTCAAAATCTCTTTTCGCCCCTAAGAAGATAAGGGCATTGACGAGCTCATGGTAAAATTTAGCAACCCTTATCGTTCCCGTTTTTTTGCCCAATTCCTCGAGCCTCTTTATCTTATCGGTTGCCTTTCCCATACCTCTTTCTACAATGGCACCCGCATGCCCGAAAGAAACCCCTTCCGGCATATTTTCCTGAAACACGCCTGCAACAAAAACGGCTAAAGGCTTAGTATAGACACCATTAGCTACAAGCTCTGCAACCTGCTCTTCGTATGTGCCCCCCGGTTCCCCCATTATAACACATGCCTTAACATTTTCGTCCTTTTCAAGTTCGGGAAGAACATCGGCAAAAGTCGTGCAGGCAATAATATCGCCCCCTACGGCTAAAGCCATGTAGATACCGAAACCGCGTCTTTTAAGCATTTCCGACGTAGTAACGGTAAGCCCTCCGCTTTTCGAAAGAACGACTATAGAGCCGTCTCGAAATGCGACACTCGGGTCCTTACCGCCTATGGCACCTATCCTGCCGACCGAAGGAACGAAACATCCGAGAGACGTCCCGCCGACGATAGTGACTCCCTTTTCCTTTGCAAGTTCATATATTATTATGGAATCCCTGATAGGAACATGCTCTGTAATGATGTACATAAGCTTAATGCCGTTATCGATCAATTCATAAACCGCATCGAGGACGGAAGTAGGAGGGACATATATTAAGCCCGTATTCACGGACTGCTTTAATTCATCAACCTTTAATGCTTCTCTTACGGTATCAAAAACGGGAATCGGACAAGTATCCATCAAAACCGTTCCGCCCTTTCCGGGCGTTACACCGCATTTTACGATGCCGGGATAAATACTTTCCGACTCGGCAACAACTTGAGAAGCCTCTCTGCCGGTAATGCCGATTACAATAACGCCGGTACCGTCATTTAAGAATTTAGTGCCTTTCATATAAATAATCTCCTATCATATTATATAATATTTTTAGACTTTAAAATCTCATACAACTTTTGCGGCGCCTCCGTGAGGGGAAGTTCAGAATCATATATTACCGCCTCTATACCGTTTTTCACGAAACAGTCGTAAAGCATTTTTAATCCCTTCTGATATTCCGGACCGCTTCTCCTAACGACCCATGCTAATCCCTCGGGAAATGTCCCGTCTTTTCTCATTTCTTCTATGGCCGATACGAGACCCTCTCCCAGCGTAACGTCTATTCTCGTATTGCTTGCCGTCCCGCCGCAAACAAGCATTGCTTTGAGTCCCGGCTTTGAAAGAATAATTTTAGAAATTTTGACCATCTTTTCCGCAGGCGGATTTCCGCCGATATCGGTAAGATTTGCGGGTTTCATTCCCAGCGCAAAAACTGTTTCCGCCGTAATAGTCGAACCGCCGCCTCCGAATGTCATCATTCCTATATCACCGTCCAATTCGACATAAGAACCCGCTTTCCCCCTGTGGTCGTCTCTGTCTATTAAATGTGCTGCCGACTCTCTTTGAGTAAGGGGCCTTCCCATAGCCCCCCTTGCGGTATAAATTTTAGAGGGAGCAATCCTTGCATCGTCATCTATCATATTTACGGCATCTATCGCTAAAATCTTTCGTTTTTTGGGATTCACTTTATCGCGGGCAATAATTAAAGGATTAACTTCTAAAAGTCTTGATTCCGAATTCCAAAACCCCCTGTACATATTGGCAATAACCTCTGAGAGCAGCCTCAATTCCGATTTATAATTAAAACCTATTTTAATTAAATATTCTCTGACTTTATACGGAAAAAGACCCTCAAGAGGGTTTATTTCGTATGTAAATATTTTAGACGGGTCCTGCTCCTCTATGTCCATTCCGCCTTCAAGCGATATAACAAAAACAGGTCTTCTCGGTCTTGACGAATAGGTAAAACTTACGTAAAGTTCTTTTACTATTTCCGCCTTTTCCTGGATAATAACGCTAACCGGCTTTTCGCCGTATACGTCCGTCTCCATTAATGCCTGAACATGTTCATTTGCCTCGTCTCCGGTTTTAGCAAATTTAACCGCTCCGGCTTTTCCTCTCTTTCCGACAAGAACCTGAGATTTTATAACTACCTCTCCGTTCTGTTCTACAAAATCGACCACATTTTCTCCGGAATGTTGAACGACCATATATCTTGGAGTCGGAACGCCGTATTTTTTAAATACGGTATCATATGTTTCGTATTCATAAAGTTTCATAAAAACCCCGTTTTAACTTAAAAAAGGCATTTCCGTCTGTGCCAAAAAACACTGTTTTAGACATATGGAAGAATATATTTTGACAACTGCACAGAAACGGAGATATCCGCTAAGGCAGAAATGCCGTCTTAATTTATATTAATTTACATATTTTCGGCAATTCTTTCGGCAAACTGAGAGCATTTAACTTCAGTAACTCCCGTCATTTGCCTTGCAAGGTCATATGTTACGTATTTCTGCTTTATCGTTTCTTTAATCCCTTTTTCTACAAGATCCGCCGCTTCCTTCCATCCCATATGTATAAGCATCATAACCGCCGACAGAATTAAAGAACCGGGGTTTGCCTTATCCTGATTCGTATATTTAGGGGCAGAACCATGAGTTGCTTCGAAAATAGCCATGGTATCGGACATATTTGCACCGGGTGCCATACCAAGACCGCCGACCTGTGCGGCTAAAGCATCGGACATAAAGTCACCGGTAAGATTCGGCAATGCAAGAACGGAATACTCGTCGGGGCGAAGAAGCCCTTGCTGGAACATAGAATCTGCTATCCTATCCTTTATAATAATTTTGTCCGTAGAACCCGTAACCTCGGCTTCAGGAATCAGTTTGTCGCCAAACTCGGTCTTTGCAAGTTCATAGCCCCAATCCCTGAATGCACCTTCGGTAAATTTCATTATATTGCCTTTATGAACCAAAGTAACACTCGTTTTGCCGTTATCTATGGCATATTGAATCGCTTTTTTTATGAGTCTCTTTGATGCAAAAGGTCCCATGGGTTTTATCCCGATGCCTGCGTCCTCTCTTATTTTTTCCTTAATATTAACATCCATTGAAATCAAAAAATCTCTAAGCTTTTTAGCCTCTTCGCTGCCGGACCTGAATTCAATACCTGCATAAATATCCTCAGTATTTTCCCTAAATATTATCATATTTACTTTTTCGGGGTGTTTAACGGGTGAAGGTATTCCTTCGTAATACTTAACCGGCCTAACACATGCAAAAAGGTCAAGCACCTGCCTGATAGTAACGTTTAACGACCTAAAGCCGCCACCTACCGGTGTAGTAATCGGACCCTTGATACCTATCGAATATTCTTTAAGAGCTGTTATCGTATCTTTGGGAAGATACTGTCCTTCTCCATATTTCTCAACCGCCTTTTCTCCGGCGTAAATCTCAAGCCAGTTGATCTTTTTTTTACCGTCGTATGCCTTTTTAACAGCCGCATTAATTACAATATGCATAGCCCTCGTTAAATCTGCACCGATTCCGTCACCCTCTATGAAAGGAATAATCGGGTCGCTGGGGACTTCAAATTTATTAGGACCCAATACCTTAATTTTTGAACCTTCTTTGGGTTCGATAAGCTTTTGATATGATGCCATAGATTGACTACCTCCCTGCTAATCAATTTAAGTTAAAATAATAAAAAAATAAAATTTTAAGCTGCAAAGGATTATAATAAAACATTTTTTTAAAATCAAGTAAAAAAATTAATATTATTAAGTAAACCGCTCAAATGAATCTAAAAAAGCCTTAAATAACAGCGGGCCTGAATTAAAAAACAAGCCGCCGTCTTTAGCCGAAATTTCAGAATAATGATCGGAACGATACCTGTTCTTGGTATTTTCCATTTTTGTGGAGAAACCGCAGAAAGGGACAGGTTCCGACGTGTGCTTTTTAAGTTTAACCGGATTGTAATGGTCGGGTAAAATCATTATCGTAAATTCATTATATTTTTTAAGACCTTTCATGACTCCGCCTACGATAAACCGGTCAAAATCTTCTATGGCTTTTATTTTATCTTTAACACTTCCCTCGTGCGAGGCTTCGTCGGAGGCTTCTACGTGAATATAAACAAAATCGCTAGAATTCAAAGATTTCATGCCGTAATCGGTTTTGCCTTTATAATCGGTATCTAAATATCCGGTTGCCCCCGGAACGTTTATAACGCGGAGCCCTGCATATTTTCCAATACCCTTTACTAAATCTACTGCGGAAATGACCGAACCCTCGATACCATATTCTTCTCTCATTGTAGGCATGGAAGGCTTATAGCCCTGCCCCCAGAGCCAAACAAAATTTGCAGGAAGCTTTCCCGACGCAATTCTTTTTTTATTCACATCGTGATCTTTTAGTATTATCTCTGCATTTTTCATTATATCTAATATCCTGTCGCTCGAAGTTCCTCCGTGAGGCAAAAATTCGTCTATCTGCATATCCGGTATATCGTGCGGCGGAACGGTTTGAAGACCGTCTATGTCAATATCATCGGTAACCATAAGATGCCTATAACTCACTCCCGTATAAAATCTAAAATGCCGACTGCCTAATTTTTTCTGAAAGGTCTCTATTATTTCTATCGCTTCTCCGGTAGTAATATGTCCGCCCGAATAATCATGCATAAACCTTTTTCCGTTTTCTCCTATTATATTGACAAAATTAAGCCTGAACGCAACATCTTTCGTCCCAAGTTCAACACCCATACTCGCAGCCTCTAATGGAGACCTACCCGTATAATATTTGACCGGGTCATACCCTAATATCGACATAGAACCGATATCGCTTCCGGGAATACACCCGTCCGGGATAGTTTTTATTAAACCGATGACACCCTTATTCGCAATATCATCCATATTAGGAGTATTAGCATACTCTAACGGCGTTTTCCCTCCAAGCTCCTCTAATGGAAAATCTGCCATGCCATCAGGACATAAAATAACATATTTACGGTTTGACATGCTTACTATTAATCCTCCTGATAAAACATTATTCGATTAAATTACGCTAACCCCATAACCGTTAGAACGGAATGTTTATCACACGGAACAACAACCGGCTCTTTCGAGACTTTTATGGCATTACCCGGGTCTTTAAGCCCATGCCCCGTAAGGGTAAGGACACAAACGTCTCCTTTTTTAAAAAATCCCCGTTTATTTAATTTGATTAATCCGGCAAGCGTGATTGCCGAAGCCGGTTCGCAGAATACCCCTTCCATTGAAGCGAGCATGGAATACGCCTTTAATATATCCTCGTCGCTTACCGAATCTATCAACCCATCGGATTCATCCCTTGCCGAAACCGCTTTTTGCCAGCTTGCCGGGTTGCCTATTCTAATAGCGGTCGCAACGGTATGCGGCTCTTTCACTATATGATTTAAAACTATCGGGGCAGACCCTTCTGCTTGAAAACCAAGCATTTTAGGCAGTCTGTCTATTTTTTTGGCATCAAAATATTCCTTGTATCCCTCCCAATATGCAGTTATATTGCCGGCATTTCCGACCGGAAGAATATGGTGAGTCGGGGGGGCACCGAGTTCATCGATAATCTCGAAACTTGCGGTCTTTTGTCCCTCTAATCTGTAAGGATTCACGGAATTAACAAGCGTAACTTCATAGTCTTTTGCGATTTCTCTTGTAATAACCAAAGCATCGTCGAAGTTTCCCCGTATCTGCATTACCGTGGCACCGTGAGCCAATGCCTGAGAAAGTTTTCCGGAGGAGATCTTTCCTTCCGGAATTAAAACGAACGACTTTATCCCCGCCCTTGCGGCGTAGGCGGAGGCGGAGGCGGAGGTATTTCCGGTCGAAGCGCAAATTACGGCTTTTGACCCGCTCGATACCGCTTTCGATACCGCCATAGTCATACCCCTGTCTTTAAATGAACCTGTCGGATTTAGTCCTTCGTATTTAAAATATATTTCAATATCCCGGTTTATAATTTTATTTATATTTATCGATTTTATTAAAGGGGTATTGCCCTCTAAGAGTGTAACGATATGTTTATCGTCTATTTCGGGCAAAAATTCCCGATATCTCCTTATTACACCGCCGTATTTAGTAAGTATCAACTTATAATCTCCCCTCCCCGTGCCTCTTTTCCTGCGATTTCTCAGCGTTTTTTTCTTTACGTTTATTATTAATCATATATTATCCTCAATTCTTAAAACAGTTGTTTTTGCCGAAACGACATTGAGTCTGTCGCACAATGCAATACTTCTGAATAATTCCTCTTCTCCAGCCTCATGAGTCATAATAACTATCGAAACGGAACCTTCAACCTTTCTACCCTTTTGAATCATAGAGCTTATGCTTATAGAGTTTTCACCGAGAATTCCGGATATTTTCGCAAGAACGCCCGGTCTATCCATAACGGAAAACCTTAGGTAATACTTTGAAATTATCTCTTTTTTAATTTTAACTTTCAGTTTATCTATATTCTTAGAGATAATAAAATCATGATGATTGTCATTATTTATTATTTTGGAAGCTATTTCCATTAAATCGCCCATAATCGCACCGGCAGTAGGATTACCGCCTGCGCCGTAGCCGGTTAAACTTAACGGTCCCGCATATTCCGCATTTACTAAAAATGCGTTAAACACCCCATCTATTTTTGATAAAAGACAAGAAGAAGGTATTAAAGTAGGATGTACCCTTATTTCTATTTTAGAATCTTCGTTTTTAAGTATTCCAAGCAGTTTTACAGCATACCCCAACTCTTTCGCAAAACCTATATCCAACTGGTTTATGTCTTCTATCCCTTCTATTATAACATCTTTTGTGGATAAACTTGTGGAAAAAGCTAATCTTCCAAGAATTACAAGCTTATGTGCGCTGTCGGTTCCGTTAATATCTAATGAGGGATCGGCTTCGGCGTACCCCTTTTCCTGGGCTTTTTTTAGGACTTCTTCGAATTTTCCGCCGTCTTTAGCCATTTTTGAAAGTATAAAATTGGATGTTCCGTTGATTATGGAATAAATCGATCTTATGTTATCCCCTACAAGCCCGTTCTTTATAGCTCTCAGGATAGGAATTCCTCCGCCTACGGCCGCTTCGAAACCTATATGTGTTTTTTTATCTATGCATTTTCTAAATATTTCCTCGCCGTGCTCGGCTAAAAGAGCCTTGTTCGCCGTAATTACACTTTTTCCGCTGTCTATAGCCCGATTTATAAATTCTTTAGCCGAAGAAATCCCCCCGATAAGTTCTATAATGATATCTATTTCCTTATCCTCAAGTATTTCATCCGGATTTTTAACTAAAAATTTCTTTATATTTTCGGGAACGGGATGACTGCCTCCGCGCGCAAATATTTTTTTGATATTTACCGGAACCGAAAGAAAAGAATTTATCTCCTTTTTTCTCTCATTAAATATATGGTAAAAGCTTGATGCTACCGTTCCGAATCCCAAAAGACCGATGTTAATTCCTTTTTTCATATTTGAAGTTTTACTCCCTTTCTATAGCCGTTAAACCACTTTACTAAAAAATTCTTCATTATTTATGAAATGCTTTATTCCTCTTGATGCCTGCCTTATGCGCATTTCGTTTTCTACTAACGCAAAACGCACGTATTCATCGCCGTAATTTCCGAAACCCACACCTGGAGACACTGCGACCTTTGCCTTATCAAGCAATAATTTTGAGAACTCAAGCGATTTAATCCCCGCGCTCAAGAACCTCTCCGGTATTTTCCCCCAAACAAACATAGTTGCCTTAGGCTTTTCAATATTCCACCCCGCCATTTTGAAACTTTCAATCAAAATATCGCGTCTTTTTTTGTAATGCAAAACCATTTCAGAAACGGCGTTATGCTCCGCCTCTTCGTTTAATGCGATGATGGAAGCTATTTGAATGGGTTGAAACATCCCGTAGTCAAGATAACTCTTGATTCTCGAAAGGGCATTTATTAGAACCCTGTTTCCCACGGCATATCCTACCCTAAAGCCCGCCATGCTATAACTTTTAGACATGGAAAAAAACTCCACTCCGACATCTTTTGCTCCTTTAACCTGTAAGAAGCTCGGGGCTTTATAGCCATCAAACGTTAAATCAGCATATGCGTTGTCATGAATTACATACATATTGTTTTCCTTTGCAAAATCAACCAACTTTTCAAAAAAATCAGGCTCGACGGTAACAGTTGTAGGATTATGCGGGAAATTCAATATTATAACCTTCGGCTTAGGCCACGTCTGTCTCAATGCCGTCATGATATTTTTAAAAAAATCCTCACCCTGAACCAAGGGTATGCTCCTCACATCTCCCCCGGCAATAACAACGCTGTAAGCATGTATCGGATAAGTAGGATTCGGTACTAAGGCAACGTCTCCTTTGTTAATAATTGCAAGCATTAAATGGCTTAACCCTTCTTTTATGCCCATAGTAACGATAGCTTCGCCGTCAGGATCGATATCTACGCCGTAATGCCTTTTATACATATCGGCAACGGCGAGCCTGAGTTTATATAAACCGCGCGATACCGAATATCTATGGTTTTTCGGATTTTTAGATGCCTTGACTAATTTTTCTATTATATAACCGGGAGTCGGAGAATCGGGATTGCCCATTCCCAGGTCTATAATATCGTCACCCTGCTTTCTGGCCTCCATTTTTATCTTGTTTACCTCGGCAAAAACATAGGGCGGAAGTCTTTTTATCGTCTCAAAATCTTCTATCATGATGGTATGCCTCTATTTATTGTATAAGAATGCTTAAAAAATTTTTCCGCCCCAAAGGAACTCCTAACAAGCGGAGCAGAAAATACATTTCTAATTCCACCCTTTTCCGCATAATTCTTATAATCTATAAACCTCTCTAAATCCACAAACCTATGAACCGGAATATTTTTCAACGAAGGCCTCAAATACTGACCTATGGTCATAAAATCTACTCCGATATTTATGAGGTCGTCTATGGTTTGAAAAACCTCTGAATCGTCCTCTCCGAGACCGACCATAATACCCGACTTCAGCGCAACATCCGGCCTTTCTATTTTCACTTTTTTTAACAAATACAGAGAACGACGGTACGAACTTAACGGCCTTACCGTTTTATAAAGCCTCTCGACCGTTTCTATATTGTGTCCAAAGATATTTATGCCGCTGCAGGATACGTCCGTAACGGATTTTTCGTTGCCGTTAAAATCTGACGTTAAAACTTCAACTATTTTACAATCGGTTTTTTCCCTAATTTCTTTAACCGCTCTGACTAAAACCCCCGCCCCTCCGTCTTCCAAATCGTCTCTCGTAACCATCGTAATCACGGCATGTCTTAAATCAAGCGATTTTACCGCATAGGCTATTTTTCGCGGTTCAAAAACGTCTACGGTAGAAGTTGTGTTGACATAACTTTGATAATCTATGTAATCTATATTGCAAAAAGGGCATTTCCTCGTGCATTTATCTCCGAGCATGAGAAATGTGGCGGTTTTATTTGAATAACAAAGATTAAGATTGGGACACCTCGATGACGAACAAACAGTGTTGAGTTCTTTCTCCCGAATAACTTTAGCCGTTTCAAAAATGTCCTTCCTCGTCTTGATCTTTAATATCTCTTTTCTTAAATATCCGGGGAGTCTCTTATTATCCACTCTATAAAAATACCTATGGAATCTATTGATTTATTCCTAAACAAAAAATATAATTAATATGCGCCTTTTTGTTTATATCACAATATATGTATAAATTTCAATAATTATTTACTAATCATAATCATGACGGACTATAATTACGAAGATATCGATTTTATGAAATCAGCCATAAATGAGGCTGAGAAAGCGCTGGAAGCAGACGAAGTGCCGGTAGGCGCAATTATCGTCAAAAAAACCGGCGAAACATTATCTTCGTCTTTTAATACGGTAGAAAAGGATAAATCCAGCATAATGCATGCAGAAATCAAAGCGATCATGGATGCCCAAAAAAAGCTCAAAAATTGGAGGCTTGAGGGGTGTACGTTATATGTCACTCTTGAGCCTTGCATTATGTGCTGCGGCGCGATCGTTTTATCCAGAATAACGAGATTGGTATACGGAACAAAGGACTATAAGGGCGGCATGGCATTACCTATTATTAATGGTAGGATAGAAGTCGTATCTGGAGTCATGAAGAAAGAATCGGAAATATTGCTTAAAACATTTTTCCAATCCAAAAGAAATAAGAGCCGAGTATCCATTAAAATTTAGTGAACCCTATAAAATCCTATAATCACTAATACTACCATAATAATTATATATATCCTTAAAAACCAAAACGCTATCTTGACCCATCCCTTAATCTCCGCCCTTTCTATCGGAATCTTGTTATAGTTCACCAAGCCTTCTTCTTTTATAAAATTTTCCCAATCGTTGTCTAAGTCATTTTGTTTGGAAGTCTTATCGTCCGAATCCATTTTTACACCTCTTGAGTAAATTTATAATCAAATACTTAAACTAAAAGTAGGGTTTTATTATGTTAATATATGCGGAAAAACCACGATTAACCCATATATCCCATCCATAACTATCAAAAAACCTACAATAGTAAACGCAGATATATTTTGCCACGGTCTATTCGTATAATCTCCCATTATTTCTTTATCGTTTAAAAGGAGTAGCAAGAACATCATCGCCGCAGGCATAAAAATAGTGGCTATTACTTGAACGGTCAAATTTAAAAATCCGAGCGGCGCATTCGGAATTAAAACAATCCCTCCCGCAATGAACAGGCTTATAATGCCGGGCAGATAAAACTTCCAGCCCTGTAGTGGCGGCATATTGATACTCTTCGGCCATCCAAATGCCTCGCCCATTGCCCAGGAAGTACTCGCGGAAATTGCGATAGCCGCTATGAGTCCCGCTTCTATAAGACCAAGCGCAAAAAGTCTCATAGCCACCCACCCCATCTTTGCGGATATAATAGAAAGTATCGTCTGGATACCTAAATTAGGCGTACTCGTAAAACCGTAAACCGTTGCACCGGTTATCAGGATGATTGCGATAGCCACGATCACCATAAAAACCGAGCCTATAAAGGTATCTATCTGTCCGTCCCTAATATCTTTTATGGTAAGCCCTTTATCGACAACCGAAGACTGCTGAAAAAATAGCATCCACGGGGCTATTGTAGTTCCTAAATTCGCCAGCACTACATATATAAAAAGCGTATGCACCCCGCCCGGTATATGCCATGAAACAAAACTTCTCGCTACCGAATCCCAATGAAGATGCGGAACAAAAAACACTAAAGGAATAAATATTAAATTAAATAATGCGATGCTTAAGCTAATCCATTCCCATGCAAAATAACGCAAAAAGAGCTGAATAGATGCTATAATTATTATTGCCGCTATCGAAGAGATGATAGGGGATACCCCGAAAACCTGCATTCCAAGGGTTATACCTATAAATTCTGTTATTAAGGTTAATATATTTGCAACGACAAGGTCTATTAAGGAAAACGCACCCCAAAATTTTCCGTATCGTTTCCATATCATTTCCGCATGCCCCCTATGCGTTACGGCGCCTAATCTAACCGTCATCTCTTGAACTATATATGCAACCGGAAGCATAACTATCATAAAAGGAATAAAAAAACCTATTCCAAATATGGAACCTGTTTGCGCATATGTTATAACTCCGCCGGCATCATTATCTGCTATCATAACGAGTATTCCGGGACCTATCAGCGCTATTAAAAGACAAAGACGGGAAAAATAGCCGTATTTTTGTCTCATAAGGTGGATTTTAAGCCTATCTGCCGCTCTGAGTTTTATATCTATGGGGAGATTGTCGAGCTTGTCCTTATAATCTTTCAATTTCTACCTCCTTAATAAGCAGTTTTAGCGTTTATCGGAAAGAGGCAAATATTAAAAGATTGAATAAATAGGCGGACAAAGCCAACGAGTGTCTATAATAAATTTATATCATTTAACATTTAACTTCCGAATGACGCGTTAAAATCGCCCTCGGTTTTTTGAAACAATTGTTGTAACTGCTACTGTCAGGCTCACTTTGCATAAATTAACCCCAAATTAAAATTTTATAATGTTTAAAGTATGCTATTTTATAACGCGTATGTCAAGATAAATTTTATTGAAAAACCCTCGATAAAAACCTAAAAACAAAAAAGGTGGGATAACATCCCACCTTTTAAATCCATATTGCAATTCGAATTGAATCAATGCCACAAAAGCAAGACTATCGGAATTATTAAGATAGTAAAGATATTTACAACCTTTATCATAGGATTTATAGCCGGTCCTGCCGTATCCTTGTATGGATCGCCGACGGTGTCTCCTGTAATCGCGGCCTTGTGAGCCTCGCTGCCCTTACCGCCGTATAATCCGGTCTCAATAAGTTTTTTTGCGTTATCCCATGCCGCACCGCCACTTGTCATTGAAATAGCCACGAAAAGCCCTGATATGATGGTTCCTAACAATAACCCGCCAAGTACCTGAGGTCCAAGTAGCAAGCCGAAAATTATCGGACCTGCAATAGGTATAAACGCAGGCAAAACCATCTGTTTTAATGAAGATTTTGTAACTATATCTACACATTTTCCATATTCCGGCTTAGTCGTTCCTTTCATAATACCCGGCATCTCTTTAAACTGCCTTCTAACTTCATCGACTATATCGCCGGCAGCGCTTCCGACTGCTTTCATGGCAAGCGATGCAAAAAGAAACGGAAGCATTGCTCCCAATAAAAGCCCTATTAAAACTCTTGGTTCGGAAATAGAAAACGAATAATGTACTGCACCATCCCCTATTAATTTTGAATATTCGCCGAAAAGCACTATTGCGGCAATAGCGGCGGAACTAATTGCATAACCCTTAGTTACCGCTTTAGTGGTATTACCTACTGCATCAAGTGCATCGGTAGTTTCTCTAACGTCCTCGGAAAGATTGCTCATCTCAGCAATACCGCCCGCATTATCGGTAATAGGACCAAAGGAATCGACCGCTATAATCATTCCCGCCATTGAAAGCATACTGGCTGCGGCAATCGCAACACCGTAAAAACCCGCAAAGAGATAAGAGATAAGAATACTGAATACAATTACGATAACCGGGAGGGCCGTAGACATTTGTCCGACGGCAAGCCCTGCTATAATATTAGTAGCATGCCCTGTAGTAGATGCCTTTGCAATCGATTTAACGGGAGAGAAGCTCGTCGATGTGAAATAATCAGTAATAACTATTATAAGACCCGTAAGAACCAGCCCTACCATGGCCGAATAAAAATAATTAATAGTAGGATAATGCCCTACGCCTTTCATAAAAATCATTGTAAAGAAGTAATAAAAGACGGCTGAAATTATACCCGTAGCAATTATTCCCTTATACAACCCCTGCATAATCTTCTCTTTTGTGGGAGCACTTACGAAAAATACTCCGATTATAGAAGAAAACACGGCAATACCGCCGAGTATTAACGGATAAAGAACTGCTCTCAATAAATCATGAGTGCCGCTATTATGAAAAATAGTAAAGGCTAACAGCATAGCCGCTATTATTGTAACGGCAAATGTTTCAAAAATATCCGCAGCCATTCCGGCGCAATCACCTACGTTATCACCCACCTGATCAGCTATAACGGCAGGATTTCTCGGATCGTCTTCCGGTATTCCCGCCTCTACTTTGCCGACAAGGTCCGCGCCAACATCCGCTGCTTTGGTGTAAATTCCGCCGCCCAGCCTTGCAAAAACGCTTATAAGACTGCAACCAAAGGCATAGCCTATTAATGAATCCATAACCACGTCTATACCGCCGATAGAATAGGCTACAAGCGAAAAGAGAGATATTCCTAAAACTCCGAGACCAAGTACCATTAGACCGGTAACGGAACCGCCTTTAAACGCAAACTGCAATGCAGCCTTTATACCCTTATGCGCTATTTGAGCAGTTCTTACATTGGCCCTTACGGCATTAAACATTCCTAAATATCCGGCCAAAGCGGATAAAATAGCACCGAGCAAAAAACCGGATGCCGTTAAGATTCCAAACTGCTGAATCCAAATTCCACCTAACCATATTAATGCAAAAATAATAATTCCCACAATTGCAACAGTTTTATACTGCCTGTTAAGAAAAGCCGTCGCACCCTCTTGGATAGCTCTCGCAATCTGCTTCATTTTTTCGGAACCCTCTTCGTGTTTCATTGCCCATATCGTTACCGTCACACTATAGATAACTGCGATTAAACCGGCAATGATTCCAAAAATCATGGTGCCGTCAAAAACGTTCATAACCATCCTCCTAATTAAGATTTAAATGAATCAATCATATTAAATTATTAATAATTACTAACGCTAATCGGTTGTTTCTACATTACCTAAATTCTTGGCCTTCTCTTTTACATTAGCAAAGTATATGGCTACGGGTCTGTATGCTAAATGAGACCACTTGGAAAACGGCACTTCTATAACCAACATTGGCAATAAAATCAGTAAATGAATCAAATATACGTAAAATATCAATGCAGTAGGAAATTTATAAACTATAACCGCCCGCAGTATAATTCCGGTAAGAGCAGTCAAGAAAAGAAGTATTATAAACATCCAGTCCGTATGATGGGAAAACTTACTCCTCTCTATTTTTTTAGTAAACCTTTTAATCACGAAATAAACGGTTCCGAATATAAGTCCGATGCTTGCAAAATAATCAAATAGAATTATATGGAGAAACGGAAAGCTATTTTCCTCCTGAAACCAGTTCAAAAAGAAGACAATACCGATAAATAATGCAACATAACTTATCATAAGAAACAGATGTGTAAGCCAGAAATTATACTTTCCGTCCGTGAGTTTCTTAAAGAAGGATTCTTCTCCGTCGTCGCATTTTGCATACCTGTATTGTGTAAAGAAATTAAATATTAGCGACCACCCTTCCGTAAAATAAAGCTTGAAAGGAATCTTAACGCTGCTATCGCTTAAAACGGTTTTGCGGTACATGTTGTAAATAAACGATGTGAGCATAGCCCCTAAAAATACGGTCATCGGCCAGTCAAAAAAATAATCTACCTTATCCGGAGATACCGCTTGGTTTATTGCAAGCCCCGCAGCGGGTGATAATCCGAAAAGGATGGCCCATTCGATAAAAACAATAAGTGCCACTATAAACAGTGCAATATATTCCGCATATTTGGAGCCGTATAAAAGTTTTGATATTCCGGTCCAGTCATATGCGCCCACAAGAAAGCGGCGAAGCGACATCATTAATTCTCCGGGCTCGGCGTTTCTCGGGCAATTTTTAGAACACTCACCACAATAATAACATAACCACGGATCTAAATCGCTCGTCAATTTCTCTTTCAACCCCCACCCTGCCCATATCATCTCTTTCCGAGGAAAGGGCCTGTCTTCCGTGGACAATGGGCAAACCGCCGAACATGTTCCGCACTGGAAACATTTCTTAAAATTGCTCTCGCCAACGTTTTTTATATAACTTACTAAATTATTATCAGTCTTTATCGTAATATTTTCCAATTTAACCTCCTGTCAAAAACCTTTATATGGATTAGGTCCGAGTGATTTTATCGTATTTACGAAATCTTCCACCATTTCCGGAAGTTTCATGTAATCGGAGAATTCAAGTTGAACTTGTCGTATTCTTTCTTCTTCGAGAACAAGCCTTGTGAGAGTTTCCTTAAGATTTACCATTCTGTAAGACGCAAGCTCCGAACCCTTTGTAAAATGACACTGATAATCATCACCGTATTTGCAACCCAGCAACAATATTCCGTCTATGCCTTTGGATAGAGCATCGGCATACCAGACGTTATTTATAGAGCCCAAACATCTGACGGGTATTACCCTTATATTCGACGATAGATTCATTTTGTTAATACCTAATATATCAAGCGCCGGATAGGCATCGTTTTCGCATGCAAACACGAGAATCCTATAATTATCGTCTTCCTCTTCTTCCGGAATATAAAGACTTTTTATCATAGACGCTACAATATCCGGAGAATAATTCTTAAAAGATATTACTCTTACCGGGCATGCGCCCATACAAACTCCACATCTCCTGCATCTTTCCGGATTAGGCTCAGGCGTCCCCTTTTCGTCTTCGTCAATTGCGCCGAACGGACACTCTTCAGTACATCTTTTACACTGTGTGCACCGCGACAAATCAAAAAAAGGATATGTCATATCGTTAGAACGAGGATGCACCGCTCTACCCTTTGAGGTCTGCTCGATGCATTGTATTGCTTTCAATGTCGCACCCTTTGCATCGTCAACGGAAAAAACGGTATCCATGGGTGCCCTAACGGAACCCGCCGAATATATTCCCGTTCTCCTTGATTCATAAGGAAAACATATAAAATTAGAATCCGGAAATCCGTAAACAAGATCCGGCATTTCCTTGCCCTGCCTATACTTAAGATTCAATATTCCGCTTTTAGCAACCTGTGCCGACATATCGGGGCCTGCCACTTCGCAAGATGCTCCCGGCATTGCGTCGGAATCGTTATTTACTTCCGCTTTCATCTCTCCGTTAATGGCGACATCACCGGAGTTAGGAACCATTCCCGCAGCCAGCACGACCATTTCGACGTTTAAAGTTATATCTCCCTTAAAAAGCGTATCCTTTACATTCAAATCTATAATATTATTTGCCTTATCGTAAGATACGTCGGAGATAACCCCTTTAACCATAAAGATTCTTTCATCATCCTGCATCTTCCTGTAAAAATTCTCGTATTCTCCGAGAGTTCTTATATCTTTATATATTATATAAATATTTGCATCCGGATTATTCTTTCTAATCAGAGCGGCTTCCTTAAGGGAAGACATGCAGCAAACAGTAGAACAGTAAGGTAGATGATTTTCATCTCTCGAACCCGCACATTGTATAAAAGCAACAGACTTAACCTGCTCATTATTAGACTTTCTGCTAACGGTAAAATCTTCATTTTTGCCGTCCTGATATAAGTCGGAGTAAAGTTCTTCAAGCTCTACGTTCGTCAAAATATCAGGCGATAAGCCATAACCTAAATAATCCAATTTTTTTGCTTCATAAGGCTTCCACCCGGTTGCAACGACAATAGCCCCGACATCTTCATTTACTACATTGACCTTATCGTTCTCATTCACGGGTTCTACTTCAACGCTAAATCTTCCCGGAGCACCGGATATTGACCTTATTTTAGAATTCTTATAGATTTTGATATTATTTGAAGTTTCGACTTCGTTTATGAGCCGGTCAAGACCCTCCTTTATGTGAACATTCTTATCAAAAGGGGGCTTGGTTTCCCATTTTTTATACTTTGAATACGGAAAACCGCCAAAATTAGGCTTCTTTTCGACTAATACGACATTATATCCCGCTTTAGCGGAATTTATTGCCGAGTTAAGACCCGTTACGCCGCCGCCGACGACAAGAATCGTTTTATTCAGATCCTGAACAAGTGGAATCGGAGGTTCGGCCTTCTTAGCCTTGGCAATTCCCATATTTATATAGTCTTCGGCAAGGAATTGAGTATTGTCGTTATTAGGAGGACTTATCCTTACAACATGCTCTCTAATATTAACTCTTTCGGTATATATAGACAACGGATCGAAATTAAATACATCCTGTTTTGAGCGCATAGAGCATGCGACTATTACCACCTTATTAATCGATTTTTCAGTAATGTCTTTTTTTATGAGACTTACGCCTTCTCCTCCGCAAAGAAATTCATGGCTTATACATACAGCCGGTTTAGCATCGTTTGCGGTATTAATAAGTCTTTCCACGTTAAGACTTTTTCCTATATCACATCCGGAACAAACATAAACCCCTACATTATTATCCATTTTCACTCCTTATTAAAACTATATCTATATCCTTATTTACTTTTACCTGTCGCCTGCTTCGTTTTTATTTTGCTTATATTATTTATCGATATTATGATCGTATTGAAGTACGGAAAGTGCCGCTGACGTTGCCGATTGACCGGACATATACACATCTAAAGGAAACTTGGCAACTCCGGCGGAAAAAATACCGTCTGCAAAGTTTTCATTGAATATAAACCCGTTCTCATCCAAATCTATTTTGACATCGCCGCCTATTTTTATCTCGCTTAAATCGTCTTTTATGTTAGGATACATCCCTGCAGCCAGAACCACCATTTCAGTCTTAAATTTTATTTTCTTACCTGAAAGTATATCCTCTACGTCAAGTATAAGATCGCCGGACGCATGGTCCTCGGATATTTTCCCTACAACACCCTTATTAAATTTAATATTTTCATCACATACGGCTTTGTTGAGAAATTTTTCGTATCTTCCGGGAGTCCTTAAATCTATATAAAAAATAGTCGGGGAGGACGACGGATTTTTATCCCTCAAATAAAGCGCCTGTTTTAAAGAAGCCATACAGCAAACTGCCGAGCAGTAAGGAAGGTGTTTTTCGTTTCTTGAACCGGCACACTGAATAAAAACCACATTATTAACATTTTTATTGTCCGACGGTCTTAATATTCTACCTTTTGTCGGACCGCTATCCGCAGCCAGTCTTTCCATCATCACGTTTGTGATGACATTTTTAAACTTGCCGAAACCCAAATTTTCTAATTTTTCAACGCTATAAGGTTTCCAGCCTGTAGCAAAAATAATATTCGAAACATTAATCTCAAAAGTATTTTCTTTCGCATTGAGATCAATTGCACTATATTTACACGCTTCTTCGCACTTTTTACACGAAGAAAATTTACAGTATTTATCATCTACGGTATACTTTGACGGAAATGCCGATATATTAGGAAGATATATAGCCTTCGTCATATCCATATCATAGTTAAAGTCGTTAGGCCTGCTCTCCGGACATGCCGCGACGCATTCCCCGCAAATTGTGCAGTTATCATTTATATACTGCGGTTTTTGTCGAATTTTAACCCTATATCCGTTTCCATTTTTTTCCTTATTTATTTCTTCTACGACGGATGAAACAAAAAACTCTATATTGTCGGAACCTGAAGATTTCATTCGTTTAACGTTTATCTCAAATCCACAAAACGGCGGACATAGCTTAGGAAAATATTTATACATCTGCAAAACCCTTCCGCCTATGTAATGCTTTTTTTCGACTATATAAACTTTTTTATTGGCTGCCTCCGTAATTTCAAGAGCAGTCGAAACCCCGCTATGCCCTCCGCCGATTATAAGAACAGGATTTTCATTATTTGACTTACTCAACTTTAAATCTCCATTGCTAAGATTCTAATTAAATACAAACTTTAACCGTTTTTTCACATACCCATTGAAAAACGGGCTAAAAAACCATCCCCCCCCTCGCAAACAGAGGAGGGAGAGAATACTATATCATATATCATCAGTAACAGTTAACCGACTTAGTCCTTAGGAACTAACTCAATATACGGCTTTTTGAATAATTCCGGTTGTCCCGTAGTCTTGTTAAGTTTGGAATTAACAAATAATTTCCAGTTTTTTTCGTCTAACTTAGGACGATCCGTTCTGTAATAGAAGCCGGGGTATCTGGTTTCTTCCCTAAATAATACGTGTCTCAAATGGAGCTCTCCGACGACAGACCTATGGTAATTTTCCCATGCCCTCATTAACTCGTGTAGATTGGAAGCAGCAAGCTTAGATGAATCTTCTTTGAGTTTATTTAGGAGTTCTAATCCTTTCAAAAGATTTGCTTCGCTAGTTCTATAGAATGTAGAAGTACCGGCAACATACTCATCCATAAGTTTATTTAACCTGAAAAGATACAGTCTCGGTCTAATATAATTTGGATTAATATTCGGCTCGGTCGAATAACCCTTAAACTTCTCATAGGTAATCATAGGCCCGTATATCTTTTCGGCAAGAACCTTTATGTCGGTATGAACGGTAGGAGTAAATCCGGAATCGTCCAAAACAAACCTTACGGCAGATTTTGCAGCAATTCTTCCCTCCGCATAGGAACCGGATGAAAATTTATGGCCTGAAGCTCCAACGCCGTCTCCGCCGGTGAAAAGACCGTTTACGGTTGTCATACGGTTATAGCCCCATTGATATTCTTTCGGTGAAACATCAGCAGGTCCGCTAACCCACATTCCACATGCTCCGGAATGTGAACCGAGAAAATATGGTTCTGTCGGCATAACTTCAGAATTAGTCTCTGCAGGATCAATATCATTTGCAGCCCAAATTCCGGCCTGCGAAACCGTCATATCCAAGAAATCTTCCCATGCATCGGCTTCAAGCGATTTTTTTCTTTTCTCAGGAAGCGTTTCAAAAAGAGCCTTCATAGCTCCCGACGTATTCATATAAAACGGGCCGTTACCTTCCATCCAATCCTTTAACATAACATGGTTCCAAAGGCATGTTGCCGGAACCTTCGCTAGACCGTACGGAGGAAAATCCTTAAGCATATCTCCCCACTTTTGCATATAATCCTCACCATGTGCATTTAAGACCCTTGATTTAAACAGAGTAAACCATGCACCTACAGGACCGTAACCATCTTTGAACCTATTAGGAACAAATCTGTTTTCCATAGTCGTCATTTCTGCTCCGGCTTCATATCCCATTGCATATGTAGAACCGGCATTCCATATAGCATACCATGTTCTTCCCATTCCTTCCGCCTGAGACCTCGGTCTAAAGACATTGACCGCTCCGCCGCAAGCCATAATTACGGATTTTGCTTTAAATATATAAATTTTCGCTTCTCTCAAGCTGAAACCGATTGCACCCGCAACCCTATTTTCATGCTTTTCGTCCATAAGAAGTTCTGTTATAAAAATCCTTTCATAAATATTTTCTTGACCAATTGCTTTCCTTGCAGCTTCGGCAACAAGAACCTTATAGGACTCTCCGTGTATCATTATCTGCCATCTTCCTGCCCTAAGAGGCTTACCGCCTTCTTCAATGCTTTTGCCGTTTTCTTCTTCTTTAAATATAGGAAGCCCTAATTTCTCAAATAACTTGACTGAAGCATCTACATGTCTACCCACATCGTATATCAAATCTTCCCTTACGATTCCCATTAGGTCGTTAGCAACATGTTTGACATAATCTTCAGGAGTATTATCTCCAAGATACGTATTGATTGCCGAAAGACCCATTGCAACGGCTCCGCTTCTATCTATCGCAGCCTTTTCAACCATGGTTATTTTCATATCTTTCGGAGCCCATTTTTTAATTTCGAATGCCGCTCCGCATCCTACCATACCTCCGCCTACAATCAGAACATCTGTATCGATCTCTTCTATAGTGTAGTTGTTTAAAACTTCAGCGCTTGTCATTGAACCCTTTAGTTCAGCCATAACAAATCATCCCCTTATTTTATAAATTTAATTTTAAAACAATTCGATCAATCCTAATCTTTTTATACTATTTTTTTTGGAACGATAAGCGTTTGACCGATTTCATCGCATAGAATTTCACTCTTTAAATCCTCGTTAATTACTTCCGGTATTCCCTGATACGGATCTATACCACCTTCCGGTGTCGTTCTGATCGGAAACTTAAATCTCTTAATCTTGCCATTCCGATACTTTATAGTCCACATTATCGAATCAGAGCCACGCATTGGAATAACAGAAGCACCCATAGGAGCAAAATCCTGATATGCCCTAATCTCTACGGCAGACTGGGGACATATTTTTACACAGTTATAACACTCCCAGCACTGATCGGCTTCCTGGTTGTAAGCCTTCATTATGTCCTTATTGAGGACCATAAGGTCGTTAGGGCAGATATATTGACATGCAGTCTTATCTCTCCCCTTGCAACCGTCGCATTTTTCTGCAATTACAAAACTTGGCATTTTCATACCTCCTTAATTATATTATTATTATTATTATTAAACAAAATAACGCTCTATATTATATTTCTCCCCTTGATGCCTTATTCAATTTGACGTCAACCTTGTCGTTTTTAGAAAGAGAAGCATAATAATCTTTTAATATCGCCAATACTTCTATCCTCGAAAAATGATCCGGAATTTCCTGTCCTTCCGATAAGAGCTTTCTAAGCATAGTTCCGCTTAATACAAGCCTGTCTTCTTTCGGATGAGGACACGTCCTTGTCGACGCCATACCGTCGCACTTACGGCAATAAAACGTCCAATCCATTTTAAACGGTTTTAATTCAAGAGCATTTTTCGGAATTTCGTCAAATATTTTATGAGCATCAAACGGTCCGTAATAATCCCCGACCCCTGCGTGATCCCTGCCGACAATCAAGTGGGAACAACCGTAATTTTGCCTGAAAACCGCATGAAGCAACGCCTCTCTCGGTCCGGCATATCTCATTTCCATAGGGTAGCCTGCCTGCACGATAGTATTTTTTACAAAATATTTGTCTATAAGGGTATTAATAGCAACTGCCCTCACGTTTGCAGGTATATCGCCCGGCTTCAATTTGCCGATAAGCTGATGGATTAAAACACCGTCTGTAGTCTCTATAGCCACCTTTGCAAGGTATTCGTGAGAACGATGCATTGGATTTCTGGTTTGAAAAGCAGCCACCGTACTCCATCCCTTTTCCTCAAATATTTTTCTCACTTCTAAGGGACGCATATATATATCTTTAAATTTAGTAGGATAGTAGCTTTCGCTTAATACCTTGACTTTTCCGGCTATGTTAATATCTCCCTGGGCCATGACTTTTTGAACTCCGGGATGCTCCGTATCGGTCGTTTTGAATATCTTCTCGCACTCATATGCCTTGTCGATAGAATATTTCTCACTTACCGTAATTATTCCCATAATTTCAGAGGTTTCCAAGTCAAGTAATGTTATATCTTCACCTATTTTAACATCGGCTGCCATTTCCTTGTCTATGGAAAGGGTTATGGGTATAGGCCAAAACGTTCCGTCTTCCATGGTAAAATTATCACAAACACCTCTCCAGTCGTTCTTGCCCATAAATCCTTCTAACGGAGTGAACGCCCCTATTCCCATCATAATGAGATCAGATGTTTCTCTTGACGTCATAGACAACTTCTTTAACGTTTTTGCATAACTCTTTGCCTCTTCAAGCTCGGAGCCCGAAAGTAATAAGGGCTTTAATTTCTTTTCCTTGCCGTGAGGATTGACTAATGCCATATATTTATTCCTCCGATAATTTTGTATTTATTTTAATTTCATTTGTCTTATTAACTTGCTAATCAGGTATAGATCGATCATCTCTTTAAAAAACAATTGTAATATATTTATTATTATTTTAAAGAAATGTCAATCACTAATTTAAAGATGCACCAATAAAAATAGCGCAAATGGGTGACCGTACGAATATCTTTACGGCCATGTTAACGGATTTTGTTCGCAGACCTTTTCTACAAATCCTTTGTAGTCTATTAATTTGACGTTTTCTACGATTTCGCCTTCCGAAATCCCCCTCGCTTTTATATCCGCTTCAAGACAATAAACTTTATTATTTTGCAAAATACCTTTTACAGTATTTTCAAATTTGCCTCCTTTTTTTACCGTATATACGGCGTCTTCAATTAATAAGACTATATCATTTTTCATTAAATAATTAATAGAATCATTCAAAGCATTGGTTTCATAAGGTGACTTTTTAATAATGTGAAGCATATTTATTTCCTCCCGATATCGTATAGGTTTTTACCGTTCTCGTTAAAATTAAAATGATAAAAGTGCTTTCATCTCGTTCATTCTTTGTCTCAATGCATTTCTATCCAAAATTTCAACCTCTGCAACAAGGTCTCCTTCGCTTAAGCCTCTTTCTTCTAATGATTCCTTTTCTACATAGATATTGGAAATATCAAAATCATCCTTTAAAATCTCATATGTCTTTGAAAAATTCTTCTTTCCGAGTAATGAAGGATCCTGCCCCTTCTTTAAAGAGAAAACTCCGTCGTCCAAAAAAGCTACGCTCACATCCTGCTCATATGCGCCAAACATAACCATTGCTTCAATTGCTTCCTGCTCAAAAGCAACTCCGTACGGAGCTGTCCTGCAAACAAACATTACCTTAGTTTTTTCCTGTTCAGACATTCTACCGGCTCCTATATAAAAGATAATTTACAAAATTATATATATTATATTCCTGCCAAAAATAATATTAAAATGTTATCATCCTGTCGGACACTATGCAAAGCTCTAAAAGCTGACCGAGACCCGATATCTCATTAGCGTCGCAAACCGTTGTATCAACAACTCCCCTTCTCTTTCCTGCGGCGACGCATACTATCATCTTTACTCCCTTAAGCTCAAGCTCTGAAAGTATTTTCATAATATTTCTTTCATCCCGCGGGGGTTCCATAGCGCTACATCTATTATAAACCCCGTCGTTATAAAAAAACACGCCGGTTATCTCATGCCCCGCCTCCATTGCCGCAACTATAAAGTTGTATGCAGTATCCATAGCCTGATGCATGTACGGACCGTCTTTGACAAGAATACCGAATTTCATTAAACCCTCCTTAACTGTTTAAATTATAAGTTTGTATTCAAAGCCTACTTTATTTCTTTACATTAATATTGCATTACTGACTAACTGATGGATTCCTCCAACCATTTCGGCATCAAACCCGTAAATAGGAAACATTTTCGTAAATTGAGTCTTGCAAATTGCACAGATACAAGCGCAAAAGTTAACGCCGTGATTATCAACCGCTTCCTTTATCGTCTGCATTCTCGGCATAGCCCCGGCTATACGAACGTTCATAACCTCTTCTGCCAGCAGGCTGCCTCCGCCCCCGCAACAAAAAGTCTTTTCTTTAGTCGTGCCTACCCTTAACTCAACAAATTTGTTAGCTGCCGCTTTAATAAGTTCCCTAGGTATAACAAACTGACCGCCGGCAAAATCACCTATTCTCGATGACCGCGCTATCATACACGAATCATGAAATGTAACCACCTTGTCGTCGTTAGCCGAAGGATCAAGCTTTATAACCCCGTCTTTTACGAGTCCCAAGGTAAAATCACAGATATGCGTAGGCTGTCTATATTTGCTATCCAAGAAATCAAATGGACCGTTCATTGTATTAGAATAATTATAAGCGGCTCTCCATGCATGTCCGCATTCACCCATAATAACTCTCTTAACCTTTAATCTCCTGGCATCATCCCAGATTCGCTTATTAATTTCTTTGGCATTTTTATAGCTCCCCAAAAACATACCGAAATTACCGGCTTCCGAGGCATATGAAGAAACAGTATAGCTTATACCCGCCTTATGAAACACCTTTGCATACCCCTTGAGCGATTCCATATGAGGCATTGCAAAAAAATCCGCGGAAGGCGGTACCAATAAAACATCGGCACCCTCCACATCCATAGGAATTTTAACGTCTTTACCCGATTCTTCATTCATTTCCTCTTCCAAGTCATCAAGCGTACGTCTTAAGGCAAGAGGCGGTATCCCTATATTGTTACCTGTTTTATATACTTTATGAATAACCTCGGTTGCGTATTTATGTCCCAATCCTATTGAATCCATTATATGCCTTGCCGCCATAGTGATTTCCGCGGTATCAATACCATAAGGACAAAAAAGGGAACATCTTCTACACTCCGAACACTGATAATAATATGTGTACCAATCTTTCAAAACTTCTTCGGTCAACTCTTGAGAATTAGAAAGCGTCTTAAAAAATCCAGAGGGGGTAAAGTAATATCTGTATACCTTCCTCATAAGCTCTTGCCTCTGAACAGGCATATTGTTAGGATCCGAAGTCCCTAAAAAGAACTGACATTTATCTGTACAAGCACCGCATCTGACACAAATATCCATATAATCTCTGACCGCTTTATTATGGTCGAGTATCTCTTTAAACACGCCGATAGCCTTTTCCTTCCAACCGTCTTGCAATTTAGCCGGAAAACCCAATGCCTGCATATCTTCTTCTTGAGCTCCGATCATATGCTCATATGCAAAAGCCCCCGGAACGATTTTAGGTATAGGAATTTTTCCATCTAAAACAGGAACCTTATATTTCTCTTTTGGCTTAGCCATATATATATCCCTCCGTTTTTAACCGTTAAATTAATACAATTAAAATCACAAATCGCCTATATCGCAAACAAGATGTGCTTTTTCCTCTTTTAAATCGACAAATCTTTTGCGCGCGGCTTATAATATCTCTTCTCCACGGGATTATCGGACATGATTCTTGTAGGTGAAAAGAATATCCCCACAAAATGCATTATTTTGCTGAATGGAATATAAGCTATAAGCAGCAACACAAGCGAATAATGAATTAAAAAAAGAGGGCTTGACGGAATATTTGCAAATTGCAAGGTTAAGATCCCGTTTACGTAAGGACCAAGATGCTTGTCTATTACAGTCAAGGCGGTCGGGGATATAACGTAATTCAAAAACAAACCTGCTAACGCTATAAGCATTAAAAGAATCAGTATGATATAATCTGCAAACAACGAAATAAACTTAACGCGCTCTATGATTATTCTTCTTAAGAAGAGAAGAAAAAGGGCCAAAACCATAACGATACCGCAGACTATTCCTATACCTACGAATATGCCGTACCACCAGGGTAACGGACTTACGTATACAAAATGCCTTAAAAAATGCATAAATATCAAAACGAAAAACGCAACATGAAAAGAATATCCGAAAATCCATGTCCATTTATTAGATCTAAAAAGACTTCTAAAAAAAAAGACCTCTCCTAAAATTCGGATAAAAGCCCCACCGGAAGTTAACGGAGCCGGCGTAAGAGGAATCTTAATAGGCTGAGGAGTCGTTGCATATTGATATATTCTTAATACTACTCCTATTACAAAAATTAAACCAGCCGTATACGTTAATAATAAAAATATTGCCGTGGTTAAATTAAGAGGCACCATATTCCCCTCCCTAAATAAATAATGATAAATTATATTATTTTAATAAAAATCCTATTTTCCATAGGGAAGGTCGGATAATTATCCGACCTTCCCTTATACCTTGAACTTTGAGCAAACTCATGAATTTATAAATAAAATTATAATTTGAATCAATTAAACGCAGCCTGTAGGCTTAGGAAGCCCTGCTATTTTAGCAAGCTGTTTAGCCGGACCCTCAGGAAATAATTCATAAACAAATCTATTTGCTTCCTTTTTATCCGGTAAATTTTCAAGCTTCATAACCTCTCTTGCAAGAGACTTAATAGCCGGAGCTACTTGATACTTTTGAAAATAATCCCTTATCCATTCGATAAGTTTCCAGTGCTTGTCAGTAAGTTCCACACTTTCCTGCTCTGCGAGAACTTCAGCAAGACCCTTGTCCCAGTCAACTAAATTTTGAAGATACCCCTCGTCGTCTGTTTCAATCGTCTTCCCATTATATTCAAAACTTGCCATAAAGTGAATCCTCCTTTAATTTTATTTTTTAATATTAATCAACATTAAATTAAATCATGTCTATATAGCCGCAAGGACAACTTTCAGCACATTTTTTACAGCCATTACATGTTTCAAGATGAAATTCAAAATGCTGTCCTTTAGGTAATTTTTTGATGGCACTCTGAGAGCAATATTCAAAACAGCTACCGCAATCGAAGCACATGCCGCAGCTGATACATCTTTTAGCCTCAGCAATTAAATCATCCATGCTTAAATCGTTCAGTATACCATCAAAGTCGTTAATCCTGACAGAAGCGTCTCTTGCCGTCCTTTCATGTCTTTCCGCTTCTTGAAAATATGCCAAATACATATTTTTGCCTTCATAGTTTACCGCATCTCCGTATTTAACAACCGTTCTCTCGTCTTTCTTTATTGGTTCCCCACTCAACTTTTCATGTATAGAGTAAGCGGCATACCTGCCCATGCCGATAGCATCCGTCACTAATCCGAATTTTAATATATCTCCTCCTGCAAAAACCTTATCTTCGTTTGCAATCAGATACTTATCATCCACATTGAGAAATTCGTTGTTTTCGTTTTTCGTAAAACCCTCTAATCCTTTGTAATCAGGCTTTTGCCCAAAAGAATATATCAACGTGTCGAGCTTGAGGTTAAGATTCACGCCACCCTCTATTATAATAGGATGAACCCTTCCTGAAGCGTCTTTTTCGGAAAGCTTCATCTTTTTTAACTGTACCGTTGTCGCTTTTCCGTTTTCCGTGATAATTTTATCCAAAGCGAATAAGAATTCAAAATTAATCCCTTCGGCATGACCTTCCTTGACCTCCGTAGAGCCTTTTTCTTCTATCTCGGAAATATCGTTCAGTGTTCCCTTATTATAAATAAACGTTACGTTTGCGCCAAGCCTTTTTGCAACCATACCGGCGTCCATTGCGCTGTCGCTCCCTATAACGACTACCTCTTTGCCGGCATCTTTAATTTCTCCGGAAGCGGCTTTTTGAAGAAACTCAATGCCCGTATAAACATTAGGCGCATCGGCTCCATCCATTCTCATCTTGATGGGCTCATGCGTACCGATGGCAACAAAAACGGCATCATAGTCTGATTTGAGTTTGTCTATAGAGATATCAGAACCGATATTGATACCGGTTTTTATTTCTACTCCTAAATCCTTAATACGCTTTACTTCTGCATCTATTACATCAAGCGGAAGCCTAAAGGAAGGTATCCCATATCTTAAGTATCCACCCGGTTCTTTAAATTTTTCATATATGGTAACTCCGTAACCCCTTATAGATAGATGATAGGCACAGGAAAGACCGGCAGGACCGGCGCCTATTATGGCAACTTTTTCCTTCCTTTGGGTGTCCGAAAGTTTCTTAAAACTTAAATTGTTTTTTATTCCGTAATCTCCTACAAACATTTCTATCGCGTTTATCGCAACAGACTTGTCCTTGTATTTACGATTACATTCATCCTCGCACGGATGGGGACATACCCTTCCGGTCGTAGAAGGCAGAGGATTAGATTCGGTAAGCAGATAAAAAGCCTCCGTCAACGATTCATCCAGCGACCTCTCGTATGATTCGCTCTGCGCTATATACTGTATATAATCCCTAACTCTCGTACCATTAGGACAAGTATCCATGCAGGGAGGCCTTTTTTCGACATATTTAGGTCTAAAAGGCGACTGCTCCATCCCTACTCCCGAACTCAACGATACCTTCGTCGGTTTTTTAATTTTTTTTAATTCAAGCATAAAATTATCCTCATAATAATTCCAAAATATATTGAGACATGTTGAAGTTACGATTAATTACTTTCTTCAGGGATAGCCAGATAGCTCCCTCCGGCATACCCATAGACCAACTTGCCTTCGTCCATTATTTCCTTTAAGGTTCCCTTAATCTCAGCTTTAGATAGGCCATCTCCGGAAAATTCTTTTTCCATCTCCTTTACTATATCTATAGGCTTAAATCTCTTCTTACCGGTATATTCTTTAACAGTTCCGATAATTTTATCTTCCAACCTTTTTTTTGTTTCGTCGGTCATAATATTTTCCTCTTAGTTTGTTTTAATTTGTAGATTAAAGCCTTGTATGAGACGAATAGTTCATCGTAGTTTCAGCAAGTCTAAAGTCATCTACATGATATTTGGTAAATTTAAACCCGGTTATCTTAAAGAACCTCGGCCAGCCGATCCTTTCTATCCATTCGACAACCCTTTCCCCTGACTCCGCTCCCTCTTTGTATGCATCCAATATCGTCTTTACCGCTTCAACTACCTTAGGCCATCTAGGCGGGTCGTTAGGAATGAACGGAATAACTAATTTTGAAAATGTAGGCTTTGTTCTCGCATTAGACACTTTACCCCCAACCCATATGGAAAGCCCGTCAGTAGCAGGGTCCGCAATAGGCATCGCAGGACAAACCGTATAACAACTTCCGCAAAATACGCAGGTTTCCTCATTAATCCTTAAGGTCTGTTTACCGTCCTGAGTATCAGGTCTTATGGAATTAGTCGGGCATGCCGCAATAGTACTTGGTATTTCACATAAATTTAAAAGCCTCTCCTGATTTATTCTAGGCGGCTTTCTGTGCGTTCCGAGTATAGCAATATCGGACGAAGCGACCGAACCGCACATATTAAGACAACACGCAAAAGCAATTCTAACTTTTGCCGGCAATTTTTCTTCAACGAAATATCCATATAAGTCATCCATAACGGATTTTACAACACCGGATGCATCACTGGCAGAAGTATGACAGTGCACCCAGCCCTGTGTATGAACAATATTTGCAACTACATTTCCAATACCCCCTGCGGCTAAGCCTAATTTGGCAATATCCTGTTTAAGGGGTTCAATATTTTTTTCATCTTCAAGTAAAAACTCAACGTTATTTCTTGTAGTGAACCTTAAGTAACCACTGCAATATTTATCCGCTAAATCACATAAATCTCTAACAAAACTACCACTCACCAATCTTGGAGAACCGACTCTTACCGTATATAATTTATCACCGCTTTCTGCAACATGTACCATGCTTCCGGCATCTAAAATTTCGTGATATGCCCATTTGCCGTAATTTTTTTTGATAACAGGTGGTAAATAATCATGAAAGTCATGTGGACCAATGTCCGTCAATCTTTTATTTTTAGCCTCTTCCGGCATAACAACCTCCAAATATTTATATATGACAATTTTAATTAAATAAAGATTAAATAATTATATCCTGCATCAATGAAATCAATCGTTTTCTTCCGCTTCCTCGTCCTCAAATTTAATAAACGGATTGCTTCTTGGATGATCGACCATTTCCGGTGTAGGTTCTAATCCTATCCCTTCTAAGAAAGTTACGACCCCGACCCTCTGCATAAGTTCTCCTATTCTCTCTCTCGTGACGCCGTATTCATCCCAGAAATCCCATATGTTGCTTATCAACTGTTTCAACCATTCATAATTATTTTTGCTGTCTTCCAAAATATCGTAAAACGGAATAAACATCATGCCCATCCTGGGACCGGTAACTAACGGTGCTTTAGCGCCTAATAAAATAGATGCGCCTTTTTCGTCTCCAGGTCTCAATGCCTTAGGCATTTTATTTATACAATGCATGCATTTAACGCAGTTAGGATCGTCTATGACGAGATTATCTTCTTCAAACCATATGCATTTTGTAGGGCATTTATCAATAACATACTTCTGGACATTAAATTTCTTTACGTAATTTTTTACTTCATCCTGATTTATTTTTATGCTATCCTTCCACGTCCCGATAAAAGCCATATCTGACCTTGAAGCCGATGCAACACAGTCATTAGCGCAACCAGAAAATTTGAATTTGAATTTATAATTAAAAAGCGGCCTATGTAGTTCATCCTGATACGCTTGTGTTAAATCATAGCAAATCTTAAGAGTATCATAATTAGCGAACTCGCATCTTGCCTGACCTACGCAGCAGGAAGGAGTTCTTAGATCGGAACCGCCTCCGCCTAAATCAAATCCTAATTCTGCATATGCCTGAAAAGCTTCTTCTGCTTCGGACTGCCTAAGACCCAAAACTTGGATATCTCCGGTAGAACCGTGTAAATTTAAAAGTCCTCCACCATGTTTCTCGGCGATATTCGCAATTTTTCTAAGAACATCCGAATTGTAAAAAAAGCCCGATACTTGGTTAATTCTCATTGAATGACACTCTTTAACACCGGGATATTTATCAGGAAATTCGGTAAATCTACCGACCATTCCGGCTCCGTATCCCTTGACACCTGCCATACCACCATGTTTCCAGTGAGTAACTTTATCCCTGTAAGATTGCTCAACCTGACCTAAAAGGTCTTCAGTTCTTTCGCTCTTCTCAGCCGCTCTTTCGATTTCCCTGACAAAACTGACCCACTTTCCCTTTTTTAGTTCGTCAAGAAGCGGGGTTTCATGTTTTTTACCCATAATAAAAAACCTCCTCGAATAAATTTATTTATAATTAATACGAAAATACGCAAGAGTGTGATACTGATACAAAAAAATCCACCGATCAAAACGACGCATGCACGTATTTAAAGCGCATTAATACATGCATAATAACACACAAAAAAACCACCAATACATACACATGTATGATGTATTTGTTAAGATTGAACGGCTTAAACGATAATCACACTTTTTATATTTATAAATCTTTCATACAACTTTTGTCAAGAAAAAAATGATTTTGCAAGAAAAATGACCGATATTTTATTCTATCTAAAAATATATTGAAACAAAAAATCCGATTAAAAATATATAAAATTACGTTAAAAACTCGTTTTTTTGCAAAACGGTTTTAGTTTTTTTTATGAAGGCTACCCAGTTTTTAAACCATCCGGAAGAAGAAGCCGAATAGATATGTGTATATCCGGCGAGGATATTCTTATACGCAATGCCGTCCCCCGTACCATTAACCCCAAAACCCTTTTTTACGTTAAAAACTAAGTCGCTACTAATACTGGAAGACATATCTATAAACGAATGATGAAATTCATGTCCCTTTATTGACTTAATTTTATTAAACCATAATCCTTCCTTCCTATCGTAAAAAAAAGGGCTGAGTTTTGTATAACCGTGTCCTTTGGGTTTTTTTGTGAATTTCACGTTTGCGTCTATTACACCGACCATTTCATGAAAATTATTTTCGTAAGATATGCTTTTACATAGATACATGAGCCCCCCGCATTCCGCATAAACCGGAATACCCTCCTCTATTCTTCGTTTCATTTCCCTTCTTATATTTATATTTGCTTGAAGCTCTCCTGAAAAAATTTCAGGAAACCCACCGCCTATATAAAATGCATCTACGTCTGGAAGAAACGCATCCTTGAGCGGAGAAAACTTTATTATTTCGCATCCTAATCTCTCAAGGACTTCGATATTTTCGTTATAATAAAAATTAAATGCATTGTCATAAGCAATGCCTATTTTAACGGTATTCCGAGTAATTCTTTTCTTATTTTTGTTCGGCGGCAAAACCGCTGAATCTTTAACAGCGGAACAAGATTTTTTAGCTATTTTAGAAATCTTTATAATACTATCCGTATCTATAAAATCTGAAATTTTAGAGGACATATCTGCAACGAAATTTTCTCTTTCTTCGGAAGAAAGAGTGGATAAGAGACCGAGGTGTCTTTGTTTTATGGAATATTCCAAATTATTCGGAATATTGCCCACTATTTTTAGATCGGTATAATAATGAATTGCTTTTATTAAATTTTTTTCATGTCTCTTGCTATGGACCTTGTTGAGAATTATTCCTTTTATATTCACGTCCCTGTCAAATTGCTGAAAACCCATTATAAGCGGAACTACTCCCCTATTTAGCTCTCCGACGTCTATTAGGAAAATCACAGGAAGACCCAATAATTTCGCCATTTCGGCATTGGAAGACCTTCCGTGCATATCTAAAGAATCGTGCAATCCATGATTTCCTTCGACGATACTAATATCTGAACCCAAAGAATGCGTCAAAAAATGTTTTTTTATTTTATTTCTGGGCATAAAATAAAAATCCAAATTATAAATTTTTTTACCGGACGCAATATTGAGCCACATCGAATCTATAAAATCTGGGCCTTTTTTAAACGGTTGAACGGATAAACCTCTATTTTTAAATAGGCGAGATAATGCAATAGAGACAGTAGTTTTACCGGAATTTCTTTTCGCGGCGGCTATATAAATACCATTAACGACCCCATTACCTTTGTTACTATGCTTGATACCGCTTTTAATATTATTCATCCTGATTCCTGAGCATTTTCATCTTCGCAATGGTATTGAGCATATATGAAGAAAGATTCTTATCGGCAGCATCCTTAGTTTCTAAACAATACAATCTGTTGACCGCAAGAATGAATAACGAAAACCCATACTCGCCTATTTTTTGTTTATCAAAATGGTGCTGAAGAAACGCAAATTCATCCTCTTCTTCTATGAGCTTACTTATATAAAAAGCCTCAAGTTTAGCGACCAGAGGGAGTTCATCGAAATATTCAAGTAATTCCGATATATTTTCTTTACTCAGCCCGGTGATCTTTAGGACGTATTCCATATCGTATTTAAATTTCATAGCCTTGCAGTACCGTTACAAAACTTACATCAAAAATAGAATATATTACTTTTAGCTGGCGGAGAGAGAGGGATTCGAACCCCCGGTAAGCTTGCACCTACAATTGATTTCGAGTCAATCGCCTTCAACCGGACTCGGCCATCTCTCCGTTTTATAAACTATACGAATATCTCAAAATTACCAGATATCGTTTATATATTTAAGCGATTATGTTCATAATATCTTTTACTTTATGCAATGCTAAATATTTTATCATAAAGTTAAAACATTATCAAAAAAATAATCGCTTATTTGCTCAATAAATAATTTTAAAAAATTTTTAATTTATGATATATTAAATGAAAACATAAAACTGATTTCATAATCGCTTCAAAATATGCGGAGGTTTTTAACTTTGATGAGGATTAATAAGGCAGTGTTTCCGGCTGCCGGTCTCGGAACAAGACTCTTACCGATAACTAAATCAATCCCGAAAGAAATGCTTGTGCTGGTAGACAAACCGCTCATACAGTATGGAGTGGAAGAATGTTTGAGTGCAAAAATTACCGATATTATTATTATTACCGGTAGGGGTAAGACCGCCATAGAGAATTATTTCGACAGATCGATAGAACACGAAATTTTATTAAAAGAAAAAGGGAAGCATCATTTGCTAAAATCGGTAGACGATATATCAGACCGTATTAACCTTACATATACGAGGCAAAAAGAAGCATTAGGTTTAGGGCATGCAGTCTTATGCGCTCAAAATATGGTCGGAGAAGAACCGTTCGCAGTAGTTTTAAGCGACGATATTATAGATTCCGATATTCCGGTTATGAAACAAATGATAGACATATATAGAAATTACGGGTATTCCGTGTTGGCTGTCCAGAGAGTCGAAGACAAAGATGTCTCAAAATATGGAATAATACAGGGAAAAGAGATTAAAAACGGGTTATATCAAATTGAAGACCTTGTAGAAAAACCGGAACTTAAAGATGCACCTTCCAATCTTGCTATAGTAGGAAGATATATTTTAACCCCAAATATCTTTGATTTTCTGAAAGATATAAAGCCAGGAAAAGGCGGCGAAATTCAACTTACCGACGCTATCCGTTCTCTCCTCTCGGTTCAACCGATTTATGCCCTTGAATTCAAAGGAGATAGGTACGACGGAGGAGACAAATTAGATTTGCTTAAAGCGCAAATAGTTTACGGACTTAAAAATCATGAAACTAAAAGCGGTTTAATGGAATTTATAAAAAAATCGAAATGGTGCGTAGATTAGAATTATGGAATTTTTTGATGAAAACGCAAGTTTCAGTAAAAAGATGACAAAATTTAAAAAAGCGGTAGAGAGGCTTTTTTATTATCATTTTAGTCCTTTTTCGTCAGAGGATTTACCCTATTCTTTTAAGGCTAATTCCTCACCTATCGACATTTATATGAATAAAAGTAATTTAACGGTAGAAATAGAGCTGCCTGGAACCCCCATAGAAAATATTTCAATAGGGGTTCACGGCAATATTCTTGCAATAAGATGGAAATTGGAACCGAAAATAAAAACAAACGTTAATTTTTTTTGCTTAGAAAGAAAATTTGACAGATTCGAAAAATTCATTTTATTACCTATCGCTCCCGCCAAAGACAATATAAACGCTGTTTTATCCAACGGGGTTTTAAGCATAAATTTTGAAATAGGAGATCTTTTTGTAAATGCAGAAGCGGTTATACCTATAACGAAAGCATAACGGGCATGAGATCTACTATATATTATATAGTGCCGATAATAAATACATACAATGTACATAATTAACAGGGGAATACAATATGAACAGGTTTAATATGCGCGGCATAGACGGTTTTGAAGAGTTAACCGGCAGCACCGATAGCAGTATAGGCGATATCATCATAGGAAAAGGAGAGGATACGGAACGGCAGGATTTACCGGAAGAAATACAAATGCCGGAGGTTATTCCGCTTTTACCCGTCAGGGATATCGTGCTTTTTCCTTTCATGATAATTCCTCTCTTTGTAGGCAGAGAAGCCTCTATCAAGGCCGTAGATGAAGCCCTTTCCAAGGATAGATTAATACTTTTATCGGCTCAAAAAGATATAATCGTTGAGGAACCCTCGCAAAACGATATATACGACGTGGGAGTTGCCGCAATGATTATGAAAATGTTAAAGCTTCCCGACGGAAGAGTTAAAATATTAGTACAGGGTTTATTAAAAGCCAAAATAGAAACTTACGTTCAAATAAAGCCGTTCTACCTCGTAAACGTATCTAAAATAAAGGAAGAAAATATAACCGAAATCACTCCTGAAGTGGATGCCCTTATGAGAAACGTAAAGGAACAGTTAGAGAAATATGTCTCCTTAGGCAGGCTCCCTTCTCAAGATATACTGATAATATTAGAAAACGTAAATAATCCGGGGAGACTTGCCGATATAGTAGCATCGAACTTGGGATTAAAGGTAGACGAATCGCAGAAAATACTTGAAGAAACCAATCAAATAGAGAGGCTTAAAAGAGTAAATGATATATTGGCAAGGGAGATAGAAATTCTTTCTATGCAAGCCAAGATTCAATCTCAGGCAAAGGAAGAAATGACAAAAACCCAGAAAGATTATTTTCTGAGAGAACAACTAAGACAAATCAAACAGGAACTAGGCGAAACAGATGAAAAAACCCAGGAAATTATCGAATTGAAGGAGAAGATGCTTGCGGCGAAAATGCCGTCAGATGTTTTAAAAGAAGCGGAGAAACAACTTTCAAGATTAGAAGCAATGCATCAGGATGCTGCAGAGGCATCTACTATCAGGACATATTTGGAATGGCTTACCGATATTCCATGGTCAAAAAAGACAAAAGACAATCTCAACATAGAAACTGCCAAGAAGATATTAGACGAAGATCATTACGACTTAGAAAAAATAAAGGAAAGAATACTTGAATATCTCAGTGTTAGAAAATTAAATAAAAAGATGAAGGGGCCGATACTCTGCTTCATCGGACCTCCTGGCGTCGGCAAAACCTCTTTGGGAAAATCTATCGCAAAGGCGATGAATAGAAAATTTATCAGAATTTCTCTCGGAGGGGTGCATGATGAGGCGGAAATTAGAGGGCATAGGAGAACTTACGTGGGGGCTTTACCCGGAAGAATTATACAGGGAATAAAGCAAGCAGGAACAAACAACCCTGTTTTTATGATAGACGAAATCGATAAGGTCGGAACAGATTTTAGAGGAGATCCGTCTTCTGCGCTCTTAGAAGTATTAGACCCGGAGCAGAACTTTTCATTTTCAGACCATTACTTAAACGTTCCATTCGATCTGTCTAACGTTATGTTCGTCGCAACCGCAAATGTCGCGGATGCGATACCTTCTCCGCTCAGGGATAGAATGGAAATCATAAATCTATCAGGATATACGCTGGAGGAGAAAGAAAAAATAGCCGAAAAATACCTTGTCCCGAGACAAATTAAAGAGAACGGCCTGAAGGGAGATTATATACTTTTTAAACCGAGCGCCGTTAAAACCGTCATATCAGGCTATACGCGGGAGGCAGGCTTGAGAAACTTGGAGCGGGAAATAGGGACGATATGCAGAAAGATTGCAAGGCTGATAGCCGAAAATAAAATTAAAAAATATGTTATAACCGACAAAAATGTACATAAATACCTCGGCACTATTAAAATCCTTCCCGATGAAGGAAGGCAGACCGATGAAATCGGGGTCTCTACGGGGCTTGCATGGACACCGTTCGGCGGAGAAATTTTATACATCGAAACGGTTATCGTTAAAGGCAAAGGGGCATTATCCCTTACCGGTCAACTCGGCGACGTAATGAAAGAATCCGCTCATGCCGCTATCAGTTATGCAAGGTCAAAAGTAGATGAAATTGGCATAAAACCGGATACGTTTGAAAAAAACGATATACACATACATATACCGGAAGGCGCCATACCTAAAGATGGTCCGTCTGCGGGAATTACTATGGCAACGTCTTTAATTTCGGCACTATTAAAAAAACCGGTCAGAAAAGACATTGCTATGACCGGAGAGATTACTTTAAGAGGAAACGTGCTGCCTATCGGCGGACTGAAAGAAAAAACTTTGGCCGCTTTAAGAGTGGGGATAAAAACCGTGCTGATTCCCGAAAGAAATAAAAAAGATCTGGAAGAAATTTCTCAACTGGTTAAGAAAAATTTAAAAATTATACCGGTGAAACATATGGATGAGGTTATAAAGTATGCAATAATAGGCATATCAGACACCTATTCGGATAAGCCGTTAAAACCGAAACCAAATAATATATTGAGCAAAAATAAGGGTGACAAAAAAAGAAAAAAAATTTAGCGAAACAAGGTTAATAGAGGAAATAAAACAACTGAGTCTTGCGACTGGAAAATTCAATAAATCCTTGATTATTAATTCCGTCGGTGATGACTGTGCCATTTTTAAAGATAAAAATCATATTCTCGTCAGCTCCGACAATATAACCGAGAACGTGCATTTTAAGCTGGATTTTTATAATTTTCATGAGATAGGAGAAAAATCCCTTCTCGTTAATATAAGTGATATCGCTGCTATGGGCGGAATCCCAAGGCTGTTTACACTATCTCTCTCTATACCCGAATATGTAAGCGAAAATGAAATTAGACAGACGATCGGCGGCATTATTAAAACCGCAAGAAAATACAAGGTATCGCTTGTGGGCGGCAATATATCCAAATCATCCGAATTTTCAATATCGGTAACGATAATAGGCGATTATAAGCATGATAACGTTGTAAGAAGATTTGGTTCTAAAATAGGCGATAAGATATTTGTTTCCGGAGAACTTGGAAATTCATGGATGGCATATTATCTTCAAAGCAATAAAAAGTATATATATGAAAATAATCCGAACATTAGGAGTTCCGATAAAAAACTTATAGAAAATTTTATAGCTAAATTTAAGCTTCCTAAGCCGAGGGTAAAGCTTGGAAGAGAGCTATCCGCAAAAAAACTTGCAAATTCTTTGACCGATATTAGCGACGGGTTGTCCAAGGATATCTTTAATGTATTGGATTTGAATCACGGCGGCAATATAAAATTAGACGAAGTTCCCTTTAATAAACGTTTAAAATATATTGCTAATATTTTAAAAATAGACGACTTCATCGATAATGCCGTTTCTTTTGGAGAAGACTATGAACTTTTGTGGACGGCAGGGGCGGATAAAGAAGAAGAAATCTTAGAATTATCGAAAACCACGGGGACTAAGATAAAAAAAATAGGACATATCGTGGATAAATTTACGGGCGCCAGATTTTTTAAAGACGGACGGCGGTATTGCCTGAAAAACTTCACGTTTAAACACTTATAAATCTATGGATCTAACGCTTCTTCTCACTTTATTTGTTTTATTTCTTGTAGTTTCTTCAGTTTTTTCTATTTCTGAATCGTCTATTTTTTCCATTAAGCAAGCCGATATAGACGAATTAAACTCAAGAAAAAAAAATAAGGTCATCTTTTTAATAAAAAACTCTTCAATATTTCTCGTTATAATTTTAATCGGAAATATGACCGCTAATGTGATAACTGCAAGTCTCGGAGCCCTAATATTGCATAAATATTTCAATCACGTCCCGGTTTTCTATTCAATTATATTCATCTCGCTTATACTCATTATTTTAGCGGAGATAGTTCCTAAAATAATAGCACTTAAGAAACCTGTAGAATTATCTTTATTTGTTTCGGAGATATTTTATCCCGCCACTTTTCTTATGGGATTGTTTTTAGAAAAAATAGGGATTAAGACAAGGCGGCTTCAGCTGAAAAAGGAAGAATCTATCTCCAACGAAGAATTGAGAATAATTATAGAAATAGGTAAAAATGAAGGAGAAATAAAAGAAAAAGAATATGAATTCATTAAAAATTTTCTAAAGCTCTCATATCTAAAGGTAGGAAATGTTATGACTAAAAAAGATGACATCTTCGAATTAGATATAAATACGCCTGTTTTAACGGCGATAGAACTCATAGAGTTAAATCATTTCTCAAGAATCCCGATATATTTTAAAGAAAAAGATAATATAATAGGGATAATCCTTGCTAAAAATATTTTAGCAAAGGTTTACAACAAGGGTGAAGAAAAAAGGACGCTTAATTCTTTCTTGATAAAGCCTTATTTTATATCTTCTTCAAAAAACGCCCTGGAACTTTTCAGAGAACTCCAAAGGAAAAAAATTCATATTGCAGTATTGGTCGACAAGCATGGAAAAATGGAGGGTATAGTAACTATGGAAGATTTATTGGAAGAAATTTTTGGCGAAATAGAGGATGAATATGATATCTAATAGTTTGTATAATTTATATCTTTATATAATTCTTATCGTTCTGGCAATATTTTTCGAGGGATTCTTTGCCGGCTCCGAAATAGGTATTATTAGTTACGATAAAATCAAGGTCAAACATAAAGAATCCAAGGGCAGCAAACTTGCAAAATTTTTGCTGTTAATGACTAAGAAGCCGGAGAACACCTACTCTACCTCCCTGATAGGGAATAACATAGCATACACGTCGGCAACTATTCTCGCGACTACGTTTATATATGCGTATGCAAAGTCTTATACGCCGCTTGTCGTAGTAATACTCCTTACTCCGATTATGGTAATTTTCGGTGAAATAATTCCAAAAATGCTATATAGGCGACACGCAAACAGCCTTATGTTGAGAAGCATTCCGTTAATAGCCGTATTTTCGGTTATATTTTTTCCGATTAATATCATTTTCATAGCCCTGTCTAAATTATTAAATATGCTGCTTAAAAGCAAATCCAAAGATGTTTTCCTTACGAAAGACGAGCTTATTAAGGTCCTTACTATAAGCAGCAATGTTAAAGAATTTAGAGAATACGACAAAAAAATAATAAGAAGAATATTCGAATTCGGCAATAAAATCGCCAAAGACATCATGATTCCACTGATCAGCGTGATAGCGTTAAATGAAAACGATGACGCAGACAAGGCAAGACAGGTTTTCGAGGAAACTAATTATTCAAGAATTCCCGTATATAAAGACCGCATAGACAATCTATCGGGCATCGTCTTTGCCTTTGATATATATAATCCCGAAAATGCGAATAAAGTCGTAAGTGAAATAGCAAGGCCGGTATTATTCATACCGGAAACCTCCAAAATATCCGAAATAATGATAAAAATGCAAAAAAGCCGTCAACAAATGGTCGTCATAGTAGACGAATACGGAGGGGCTTCCGGTATAATAACATTTGAAGACATCCTTGAAGAAATAATGGGAGAAATTAGAGATGAAACCGACGAAGAAGAACCTCTGTACAAAAAAATAGGCAAAAATACATATCTAATTAACGCAAGATTAACTTTAAATGAATTATCGGAGTTGTTAAATATAAGCGTGATAAACCACCCGGAAGCAGATTACGAGACAATATCCGGCTTAATAATGGATAGACTCGGACGTATACCCGTTCCGGGTGAGAAATTTACCATAGATAATATTAATTTTACCATATCCAAATCAACGAACAAATCAATAAAAGAGGTAACATTAAGTTTTTGATTAACAGCCGATATTTAATTAGTAACGACCTTATCTATCATTTGCTTAAAAGAGGTTTTTGGAGCTGCCCCGACAATCTGATCGACAACCTTTCCGTCATTAAATAAAATAACAGTGGGTATTCCCCTTATACCGTATTTGCCCGGAACAACCCGATTCTCATCGACATTGACCTTTCCTACCTTGACCTTTCCGTCATAATCTGATGCCATTTCGTCTATTATGGGAGCGACTGCTCTGCATGGAGCGCACCATACCGCCCAAAAATCCACAAGTACCGGTTTATCGGATTTTAAAACCTCAGTATCAAAATTTGAATCCGTAAAAGCTAAAACCTTCTCTGAAGCCATTTAATAATTCCCCCTTCTAAATTTAAAATTTATTATGTTTACAGCCTTAACCTACCCTCTGTTCCGATCTTAAAATTAAAGAATCAGAAATTTTATTGAAAACCGACTTCACTTCGGGGTGTGTATCTTTGGTTATTATAGGCTCGCCTTTATCAGACAGTTCACATATTTCTTCAACTATAGGTATTTCTCCCAGAAAATTTACGCCTAGTTTCTCAGCGGTTTTCTTGGCTCCGCCATGCTTAAATATATCCGAACGCTTATCACAATGGGGACATATAAAATAGCTCATATTTTCAACTATTCCGAAAACCGGAACATGCACCTTATCAAACATTCCGAGAGCCCTCTTAGCATCTATGAGAGAAATATCCTGCGGGGTCGAAACAACTATGGCGAAATTAATCGGAACGGTTTGAACCATCGTAAGCTGAATGTCTCCGGTACCCGGAGGAAAATCCACAACGAGAAAATCAATATCGCCCCATTCCACATCCTTTAGAAACTGGGTTATAACTTGCATTACTATGGGTCCTCTCCATATTGCGGGAGCATCTTCCGGGACCAAAAACCCTAAAGACATAAGTTTAATATCAAATTTTTCTATAGGTACTATCTTGTTATCGGAAGTTACATCCGGTCTCTTATTGATTCCCATCATGGTAGGTATGCTGGGTCCGTAGAGATCCGCATCCATAAGCGCTACTTTCTTCCCTTGCTGGGCTAAATTTATTGCAAGATTAACACTGAATGTTGATTTTCCTACGCCGCCCTTGCCACTTGCAACCGCTATAATATTTTTTACTCCTTTAATGGGTAACTGTTCGTCGAATGGATTCTTGCCGCCTCCATGCCCGCCGTTACTTTCAGAGGCACACCCGCAGGAACTGCCGCCGTCCTCTGTATGACCGCTCATCTCTTTTTCATCGTTATTCATAGAATGAAATCTCCCTAATTTTTTAATTATATTTAATTATGTTAACTATATGAATATACACGTCTTTCCATGATAGCATAAATTTTAGACGGTTTCAACATTAAAAAGCATCCATAAATGCGCTTACTGAAAATTCTGCTTTTCCGGCACCGGCAGCACCATAACCTTCCGGAATAGGCAAATTATATTTGTAATGAAGCTCGTGCCACTTAATCAATAGCTTAACGTAGTATTCCAACGGGGCAGGTAAATTCCCGAACTTTCCGAGTTTACTCGTCTTCTCGGGGCACCACGTAGTATATCTCGGAATAATATTTTTAGACATGAAAAACTCAAGGCCTTCAGCGGTAGAATTTATAGCGTCGTCAACACCGTCGAACCCAAACGGCTTGGAAAGTTCAACCCCGGCAACAAAATTGGGTATGACCCCGCATTCCCCAAAAATAGACGCGGAATCCGCTATTCTTTTTATCCATTCATTCCTGCCTATGGATTTAGATTTTCCCGGACAAATTTTTTCGAATAGATTTTTATCCCAGACTTCGAAGTTCGTGTGGTAAATATGCGCCCCCGCATCCTTTAACCTCTTAAGATTTTTCGGCGTATGCGCCTGCACTACAACCTTGCTTATCCACCTGCCGCTAAACCTTTCTTCTATTGCCTCTATAAATTTAACATAGAAATCTATCTCGGTATCCCCTTTAAATTTAATATCGTCTGTAATACTGCCGCCCGTTAAAGTATATGCACCGGCTTCCGAATCACCGGAAGACTCGATTACGGAAAGAGCGCTTATTATATCTTCTACGGATTTGACGGCCGAATAACCTTTATTGGATTTTCTTTGATTTACGTAATTGGAATTCATATCGCAAAATGCGCATTCGTCATCATTTTCGAAATATTGGCACATCCTAAAAACCGCAAGGTATATCAAGTAACCCCATTCAATAGTAGGAGCGACATCCCTTACCGATTTTCCGGAGTCCGTTGTTTTAAGCATATAAGACCTTTCCGGAGAAAAAGCGACATCGCCTATAAAGCTGTCGTCAAGATAAAGTCGATACCCTTCGGACAATTGATCAAACTTAATTTTATACGGAGAAGACTTATTTATTCTAACCGAAATGATAGTTCGTTTTAAATTATAAGGCCCGTTCATAACGGCAATTTCTTCCGGATATCTTTGATTGATTATATCGTCGTCGTTATCTACATTGAACGAAAAAATAAAATAGGACTTACTCGAAAAATTTTCTTTCTCATTAATTTTATCGAAAGAAATCCCTTGCCTCAAAATATCTTCTTTTATAATAGCTTCCCGATTCAGTGAGCCGGCGTATTTTTCTATAAAAAACTCTAAACCGGTAAGATTATCTTTTTTCATTATGCTTTATTTTATTATATCCTGCAAAAAAATTCAATTACTAATGAAAATTAGGTTTTCCTTTACATTAACAAAAAAAAATATTATAATTAATTAAGATAATTGTATAAAATAGATTTATTTATTATTAAAGCTTTATGTCTTCATATATAAATATAACATTAATTTAATCGGAGATACCAAATGAAAATACTTAAGGCTAAGCTGTACATTCTTTTTAGTCTTTTTTTTCTCAGTAGAGAAAAATTAATAAAGGATACGATAACCAATATACCAACCGAATATAAAGATGTCGCATACCTAAGCGATATAGAGTTTACCATATTCGGATACTTTGCATATAAATTTACCCATTCCTTGGAAAAAGAGAAAAGAGAATACGAGAAAAACGGAATAATTGTTTCTTATAAAGAATTAAATAGATTATATGTTTCTACTCCTCATCTTGCAACCGTGTTAAAGAACTTGCAAGATGCCAAATTGATTAAAAAATCCACGCTGACCGAGGACAAACGAAAAACTAATTATATTCTCCCTTATAACGAACTTAAGAAATTTAATGAAATTAATATGATCGCTTTAAGGTTTTGTAATTTCGGCGAATCCGATACCTTGGTTATCAACAATCTAATCAATGGGACGATTAATTTATTAAAAAACAATAACACTATAAGCGCCTTACAAAAAGAAAACCTTGCTATTTTTTTATCCGAGGCAGATAACTATCATAAATTTTATTACATTGCCCTCGCGTTATGGACAAGCAGATATCTCATTACAAACTTCCAGATTAAATTAATGGGACCGTCCGAATTTATGGTTTACGCAATGATAATCAGATCTTATATCAAACGTGAAAAAAGACCGATAACCACCAAAAAGGTTAAAGAGGAAACCGGCCTTGCCCCTTCGATTATTAGCCAAAGTTTTAAAAAATTTATAGATGAAGATATTATAATAAGAAAGGAAATAAATAAATTCAAGGTATATTTTTATATCAATAGGAAAAATCTCGAAAAGAGACTTTTGGGCGACACAATATTGATAGATGAAATCCTAAAAGGCTTTAAAAAAGAGGATGAAAAAAAATTTGAGACATTCGTCAACCAGTTAAACAATGCAATAACGAATAAATTAGACACAATAGGATCAAACAAAATTTGTCCCAGCAAAAAATGTAAAATGAAAATACCGTTAATGCCGGGACTTCAATATTGCCCATATTGCGGAGAAAAAGTTGCTTAAGTTTAAAATATAAAGGGGCTTGATTATTTTATCGGAAATATTTTATATAATAGCTTCGTACTTAATCGGGAGTTTTCCTACTTCTGCCGTAATAGCAAGGCTAAAGGGGGTAAATCTTGCTGCCGAGGGGAGCGGGAACCTCGGCGCGACTAACGTGTCGAGAGTAATAGGTAGAAAGTTCGGCATTATTACGTTAACAGTAGACACCGCTAAGGGTTTTATACCGGTTTTTATTGCTATAAAATTATTCCCCGCATCCTTAATTCTTATATCTATTATAATTATCGCTCCGGTGTTGGGGCACTGCTATTCCGTATTTATAAAATTTAAAGGCGGAAAAGGCGTAGCTACGGGGTTGGGCGTTTTTCTTGCAATTTCTCCGGAAGCGGTTATAATAGCTTTTTCAATATTTCTGCTAATACTGCTTTTTTCTAAGTATGTCTCTCTTTCTTCAATGGTAAGTGCTTTTTTTATGCCTTTCTTAATATTTTACACGCTAAAAAATATTTATATATTTGCCGCTTCTTCTATGGTCGCGATCTTGATAATATATAAACATTATCCCAATATAAAACGACTTTTAAGTGGAACGGAACATGAAATAAAAATAAAAAAATGAACTTCTTTATTTTACGACGACCAATTTAGAGTTCAGCGCCGTTACAACATCGTTTATTTTAATAATAGCTTCGTAAATATAAATCTTCGGGGTTTTTTTTGGAATCATTACCGACAGAACGGTTTGATAGTAACCTTCTTTTCCGATATCTACGCCCGTCGTATGATTATAAAAAATCTTTCCCCTTAATCCTTCTAATACTCTTGTTTCCCGGATAGAAGAATTTTTGATATTAACCGGAGATCCAAGCACGTCATATTCCATAATCAGATTTATCTTTTTACCAATCGTTGCCGATTTGGGGGTAGTGTAAATCTTAAAATTGGATATCAATACACCTTTGACTTTATTAAAATCTATTTTTAACCTACCCGGCGGGGCATAAACAAATTCGTTACTCGCTAATTTATATGGGGAATCTATCATGGACAAGCCTCTGATTCCGCCTTCCCTGGTAACAACATATTTTCCGGTAGCATAACCAACACCGTAACCGATGGATAAACCGGCGGCAGTTCCTATAACCGCACCTATCGGTCCTCCGGTTAATGCTCCTATGACAAAGCCTGTGCCGGCTCCGAATAATGCTCCGGTTACTCCGCTTGCAGCAGTAGACCTAGAGGTCGCACACCCGCTTAATGAAGATGAGGCAATAAAAATAGAGAGCAAAAGAATTAATAGTATTCCAAATTTTTTATTCATACATTTCAAGCCTCCTTATCTTTTTTACTCATAGATATTGTTGAATTATATCACACAATTATCAGATAATAAATGAAAAAATTGCCTGCGACTCAGATCGTATAAAACATAAAAATATTACAGAATGTTAAGGATATTTGCCGAGATATACGGCTAAATTTGATATAAAGAATTGAGTCAAACGATTAGAAAACGGATAGCGCTATATATTCACGCAAACTGCGTAACTCTCTTACTCATTATCTCGGGACTTTCGTTTTCGTCGGAACGGCAGGCGGCTTCGTACCCGTTTCGAGAAATTTTACGAACCGTTAAATATTCCGCTATCTTTTTTACCAGCTTAGAATTCATATCATGCCCCGTTTTTTTAGCCAGCACCCGTCCCTTGACTCTATAACCGGACAGGTATAAATCACCAATTAAATCCAGAACCTTATGCCTTATGAATTCGTCCTTGTACCTCAACCCTTCCTTGTTAAGAATGGATGTCTCATCGAGTACTAAGGCATTATCCAGACTTCCACCAAGTGCAAGTCCGCTTTTTTTGAGATATTCCACGTCCTTTAAAAAGCCGAACGTTCTTGCTTTGGAGATTTCGCTATAAAAATTGAATCTATCTATTTTCATATCAAAAAAACCGGAGTGAACCAGCAGGTGTTTAAAATCCATAGTGTAGGATATTTCAAAATCTTCCGACGGATATAATGCTATAGCCACGTCTCTGTCACCTTCTCCGTTTTCCACTATTATCGGCTTAAGTATTTCTATATATTTCCTGTTTGCGTTTAACTCCCTGATTCCACTTTCATTGAAAGTTTCGTAAAAGACCATAGAGCTTCCGTCCATAGCAGGAATTTCATTTCCGTAAACCTCTATTAACGCATTATCTATGCCGGCACCCCATAACGCCGACATCAGATGCTCCACCGTAGAAATACAGTCAGCGGAACCGGCACTCATAGGGGTTTCTCCGGGATTACCTATACTTGTTCTCAACATAGTAGAACATATATTGCCGGCTTTGGCTTTTATCATAACGGCGGGTTTCAGATCCTTCCTGACAAAGGTAATGCCTGAATCAACCTTGGCGGGCTTAATGATAACCGAGGCATCTTTCCCCGTATGCAGTCCTATTCCCCTAAAATATAATATGTTTGCAACAGTGCATTGCGATTCACCCTCTTTTTCTTTTAGTACGACATAATCTTCCATAAATCACCTGTCCTCACAATTACAAATGTATTTTTTATTCTATACTGTATAAATGCAATAAATATGCCATTACTCATAAAAATATAGACAAATAAAAACTTAATAAAATTAATAAGTTACTACTATCATAAAAATTATATGGTCAATATTTTTATAGGTGTGAATTTATTTTCGCACATATTGCACGATAAAGTGCGAACTAAACGCGATGGAATAATCTCTCTTTTTCGCTATAAATACATCCGCAGTAATTTTGTCTATAAAGGTTATATTCGAGAGATAATTTGATACCTTCTTTATATCTAAGCCTAAAATCCTCATAATAAAAAATAATACCGTATTTTTTTTCAAGATTACGACCGACTTCTTTGATATAATCATGTTTTTGATGTTTGCTATATAAAAGGGTGGTAGAAAAATGAGTAAATTTAGACGATTTGGCAAGACTTGCCGTTTTTTCAAGTCGCTTGCTTAGGCAGTAATAACAACGATTCTCCTCCCTAAATGCCACGTTTCTGATAAACTCTTCCATATCGTAATTCTTTTCATAAATGACCTTAAAGCCCTTATCGTCCGTAAATTTTTTTAGCGACTCCTCCCTCCTTAAATACTCGCTATATGGATGAATATTGGGATTATAAAAATACCCCATAACGACATCGAATTTCCCGCTTACGACGGTATAGGGATACATCAGGCACGGAGAACAGCATATGTGAAGCAAAAGCTTTGTTTTATCCGTTTTTATGTTTTCATTTTTAATCATACATATATAATACGGTAAATACCTGCATAAACATCAGGGCAAGGAGTCTCCCTTCGCCAGCCCAAAATGCTTATAGGCAAGTTCCGTAGCAATTCTGCCTTTTTTAGTCCTCATTATAAAACCGCATGAAACCAAATAGGGTTCTACGACATCCTCGAGAGTGCCTTTTTCGTCGTTTATCGCCTGGGCAATGGTATCTATACCTACCGGTCCGCCTCCGAACTTATCTATTATCGTCCTCAAGAAGAGCTTATCGTTGCCATCTAATCCGATATTATCGATTCCGAGGCTTTCTATTCCGAATTTTGCGACCTCAGCGGTTATTCTATCCTTCTTCAAATGAACCATGTAATCCCTTAGCCGCCTGAGCAATCTATTTGCAATCCTGGGCGTCCCTCTGGAACGACTGGCAATTTCAAAAGCGGCGTCATTTTCTATACCTATACCGTAAAGCCTTGCACTCCTGATTACGATATCCGCAAGCTCATCTGTTTCATAATATTCAAGCCTAGACGTAAATCCAAACCTATCCCGAAGCGGAGACGGAATAAGTCCCGCTCTTGTAGTAGCCCCTATAAGGGTAAACCGTGGTAAGTTAATTCTTATAGATTTTGCGGTAGCTCCCTCTCCTATTATAATGTCGAGCTTAAAGTCTTCCATGGCGGGATAAAGCATCTCCGCCGCAGGCTTAGGCAGCCTGTGTATCTCATCTATAAATATTATATCTCCGTTAGATACCGCAGACAAAAGAGCCGCAATATCACCGGCTTTTTCTATGGATGGCCCGGATGTTATTTTAATGTTGACCCCAAGTTCTTTTGCTATGATACTCGCAAGGGTGGTCTTGCCGAGACCGGGAGGTCCAAAAAATAATAGGTGATCAAGGTCATGGTACCCGAGATTCAATGCCCTTTCTTTAGAAGCCTTTATAAAGATAAGCAAATTCGTCTTAAGTTTCGTCTGCCCCACGTATTCATCAAAGGATAAGGGTCTTACCGGGTTATCAAAGTCGTAAGCATCGTTTTTATCAGGGGAAACTGAGGCGTCTGATTGATGCATGGGGGTATCTTTAAATTCTTTTTTAAAGGAACTCATATCGTATTATAATTTTTTTCTGGAATATATATATTTTAAACACTCACGCATCAAATCTTCCGTACCGGCAGGCACCTTCCCGTCGGTTTTAAGAATACCGAATACCTTGCCTGCAAGGTTAATGGAATCAAACTTAGAGTAACCGAGGGCTTCAAGTGCTCCGGCAGACTCCGTTACGATATCGGCGGACTGCTTAATGCCTGCATTTAAAACGGTTTTATCCTCATTTGAGGTTCTATTTTCGGAATGATTAAAATCATTTATGCCTTTGCCTATGCCGTTATTTACATAAAGGTCCTGCGCGTTTACGTCGCTTAAAAGCGCAACCTTTTTAAGAACCTTGTTTTTAAGCTCCATTATTATGCGTTCCGCCTTTGCCGTTCCGATACCTTTAATCCGGGATAGTGCCGATACATCCCGAGTGGCTAGAATATTCAGGAAGTTGTTTGCATCTATATTTGAAATAACGGCAACAGCAAGCCTTGGTCCGACATCTTTCACATTTAGAAGAAAACCGAAAATCTCTCTTTGAAGAGTCGTATCAAAACCGTAAAGAGTTATCTTATCCTCCCGGACATACATATATATAAAGAGGCTTGTCTCACGTTCGATATCGGGAGTCTTACCCCCTACTGGAACGTATACTTCGTACCCTATGCCGTTGACCTCTAATATAATTAAGGATTTTTCGATATCCCTATATATTATTCTTCCCCGTAAATATGCTATCATTATTATTCAGCCGTATTTTTTAATTTTTGATAAAACTACCCATATCTGTGGCGCAACAAACGGCAATCGCAATGGCATCCGATATATTATTGTCCAATATATTATTGTCCAAGAAGGATATCACCTCGTTGTTTTTAAGTGATAAAAAAAATTTAAGGGCATCCTTCACCTGGTTCTTGCTTGAATTTCCATATCCGGTTATGCTTTTCTTGACAAATCTTGGCGAATATTCCCTCAGCTGTAAATCATAGACGGAAGACAAAAGGCATATAACGCCCCTTGCTTGTGTCAATTTTATCAAGGAAGCCGGATTAACGCCGGAAAATACAGACTCTATAGACATAAAACCCGGATTATATTCCTCTATTACCACTTTTAATTCTTCAAAAATTTTGTTTAAATTATGTGGAAATTCTGATTTCCCAACATCTATAACTCCGCATGATATCAAATCTATGTTCTTTCCGAAAGATGGTAAATCAAGCACCGCCCACCCTGTTAAATGCGAACCCGGATCAATCCCTAATATCCTATAACTCATAAAAAGATAATTTTAGATTATACATATTACCGCTAAATCAACGAGCCGACACTTAAAATTAATTAAGCCACCGTATCCTGCATGTCAAAGTTCGCATGAACATTTTGAATACCCTCTATTTCTTCAAGCGCATCCATAAGCTTCATCATCCGTTCAGATTCTTTGCCTTTAAGTTCAACGTTTGATTGAGGTATATATGAAATCTCCGAAAATTTTTCCTTTATCCCTTTAGATTCAAATACCGATTTTACGGCTTCAAAGTCTTTGATGTCACTGTAAACTAATATTTCGCCGTCTTCAATCTTTATATCCTCCGCACCTGCTTCTAAGGCAATTTCCATAATATTATCTTCCTCATTACCTGCGGCATCGAATCCTATTATACCTTTCTTATCAAACATCCACATAACGCATCCGGACTCCCCCAGGCTCCCCCCGTGCCTCGATAATGCATATCTAAGCTCGGAAACGATTCTATTCTTGTTGTCCGTTAAGGTTTCTATGAGTAAGGCTACGCCGGCGGGACCGTATCCTTCATATATCATCTCATCGTAAGTCTCGCCCTCCAACTCTCCGACTCCCTTCTTTATTGCCCTTTCAATATTTTCTTTCGGCATATTGTTGGTTTTAGCTTCTTCGACGGCAAGCCTTAATTTCGGATTTGACGATAAGTCTTTACCCCCCATTCTTGCACTCGTTATAATCTCACGAATAATATTGGTAAAAATCCTGCCCCTTTTTACGTCTAATGCCCCTTTTTTTCTTTTAATAGTACTCCATTTGCTATGACCGGACATAAAACCTCCAAAATTTTAAAAAAATAAGAATATGCGAATAACAATCTCATTAAATGGTGCGAAAGGGGGGAGTTGAACCCCCATGGGTTGCCCCGCTGGATTCTAAGTCCAGTGCGTATACCAGTTTCGCCACTCTCGCAAGAACAAAAAATATCTCTTGAATTTAATAATTATATCAAAATTAGTTAAAAAGTAAAAATATTTAATAGCTGGATGTATGAGAGCAGTGTATACGGCGTATAAATAATGCAGTATTTTTTGGCGGGACCGACGGGGGTCGAACCCGCGACCTCCGGCGTGACAGGCCGGCGTTCTAACCATCTGAACTACGGTCCCGTTTAAAAAATAATAGTGCTGACTAAATATAATAACCTATAAAAAATAAAAAATCAATGCAACGACCTAATTCATAACTCTCTGCCCAAAAAAAGATTCATTTGCCGCTTCTTTAATTGGTAGGCGGAACAGGGTTCGAACCTGTGACCCCCGACTTGTAAAACCGGTGCTCTAACCAGCTGAGCTATCCGCCCAAAAAAAGTTGCCCCCCATTTTTATAAATTTTAAATAGACCTTATAACATGAAAAATATAAAAATGGAGGGACACACGCAATACAAACCCTACATCCTAAATATAAGGAGGGGTTTGAATAAACCATTTTCGCCGAAACTTTAACGGAAATTAATTATTTCCCGGAGTTAACCTCCTCTTTAAAAGATTTGCCCGGCTTAAACTTTGGCGATTTAGAGGCTTTAATCTGAATTTCTTTTCCGGTTTGCGGATTCCTGCCTTTCCTTGCAGCTCTCTTTATTACTTCAAACGTACCGAAACCGACGAGCCTTACAGCGTCTCCTTTCTTTAAAGCGCCTATGACCGCGTTAATTGCAGAGGTAAGAGCCTTTTCGCTGTCAGCCTTTGTGAGTTTAGATGATTTTGCAATTGCATCGACCAATTCTGCCTTCGTCATACCAACTTCCTCCCTACTATTTAAGGTTTTTAATGGTTTAACTCTGCATAAATTCAGCATTTACAAGAGTTTTACTTAAGTATATATAATATATATATGTTTTTAACAGATATGTCAACAAAAAAAGGTAACTTATAATATTTTTCCTATATACTTAAATAGATTTTGCATCGGCATCTTTTTCATAGAGAAGAATAGGTTGACTGCTGTTAATAATGACGTCATCGTTTATGACGCATTCTTTGATAGCCGGATCGGTCGGTATTTCATACATAACGTCAAGCATTATCGATTCCAAAATAGTCCTCAAACCTCTCGCCCCCGAACCATGCTCCATGGCTTTTTTAGTGATTTCTTTAATAGCCGAATCAGTAAATCTTAAGCTCACGTCTTCCAGCTCAAGTAATTTCTGATATTGTTTGACTAAGGCATTTTTAGGCTTTGTCAAAATCTCAATAAGCGCCCTTTCATCTAACTCTTCCAACGTAGCTACAACCGGAAGCCTTCCGATAAATTCGGGAATAAGTCCATATTTTAATAAATCGCGAGTTTCAACCTGTTTTATTATTTCATAGGAATTAATGGGTTTACTGGATTTAACGGCAGCAGTAAATCCTATGGGCTGAGAATGCATCCTTTTTTCGATAATTTTATCGAGCCAGTTAAAAGCCCCTCCGCAAATGAATAAAATATTGTTCGTATCTATTCTTAAAAATTCCTGATGAGGATGCTTTCTGCCGCCTTTCGGCGGAACATTGGCGACCGTCCCCTCTATTATCTTTAAGAGAGCCTGTTGAACGCCTTCCCCAGATACGTCCCTCGTTATGGATACGTTATCCGATTTCCTTGCTATTTTATCTATTTCGTCTATATATATAATGCCCTTTTGGGCTTTTTCCACATCATAATCGGCATTCTGCAAAAGAGAAAGCAATATACTTTCGACATCCTCGCCTACATAACCGGCTTCGGTAAGAGTAGTAGCATCGGCAATAGCAAAAGGCAAGTCAAGCATGCGGGCAAGCGTCTGAGCAAGCAGAGTCTTTCCGCTTCCGGTAGGACCTATTATTAAAATGTTGCTCTTTTGCATTTCAACATCAATATTATCGTTCTTATCGTCCGCACCGTCGTGATCGGCACCCTTCGACAGTTTATTTTCGGAATATCCGGCATTTTTTAATGACAGATTATGCTCTACTTTTTTATAGTGATTATAAACAGCGACGGAAAGAACCTTTTTTGCTCTTTCCTGCCCTATAACATACTGATCCAAAAAGGCTTTAATTTCTGCCGGTTTATGAAGATAATTCTTTGCTTTAACCTCTGACGGGACAAATTTATTTTCCTCAGATATAATATCGTTGCAAAGACTAATACATTCATCACAGATATAAACCGAAGGACCGGCTATAAGTTTCCTGACCTCGTCCTGGGATTTTCCGCAAAAAGAACAATAAAGCTCTTTTCCTGAGTTATCGTCGTTATTATTATTTTTTCTCGCCATATTTAATTACCTCTATTCATTTATTAAACAATTGCCTTTATACCTACCGTAACAGCGTTAATACATATTTATATTATATACTACATTTTTTTAAAAAACGATTATTTTAAGCCTTTAATTTCTTTTTTTTCTACCACTTTATCAACAATACCATACTCGGCAGACTGTGCCCCGCTCATATAAAAATCCCTCTCGGTATCTTCAACTATCTTATTTATAGGTCGTGAGGTATGAAATGCTAATATTTGGTTTATTTCTTCCTTCATTCTCAAAATTTCTCTCGCCTGGATATCTATATCCGTTGCCTGCCCCTGAAATCCTCCGGCAGGTTGGTGTATCATAATCCGAGAATGCGGCAAGGCAAATCTCTTACCTTTTGCCCCTGCAGCCAAAAGAACGGCCCCCATGCTTGCCGCCTGCCCCATGCACAACGTAGAAACGTCGGGTTTTATGTATTGTATGGTATCATAAATTGCAAGACCGGAGGTTATAATACCTCCTGGAGAATTTATATAAAGATTAATGTCTTTCCCCGGGTCTTCTGATTCCAAAAATAAAAGCTGCGCTATTATAAGATTCGCAAAGGTATCGTCTATAGCATCCCCTACGAATATAATTCTATCTTTTAAAAGACGGGAGTATATATCGTAAGCCCTCTCTCCCCTGTGAGTTTGTTCAATGACAATCGGAACAAGCGACATCTCCAATATTCTCCTATTTATTAATTTTATTTACTCTTCGATATATGATATCTTATTTTGTATCAGAAAATCAAATATCTTATCATCCAATAATGCCTGTCCTAAATTTTCTTGCGCCTCTTGCGCCGCATAAAAACTCTTAACTTCTTCTTCTTTCATGTTGGATTCCAATGCCGTTTTTTTATAAAATTCCTCAAAATCCGTTTCTGATAAGGTTATATTCTCCGACTTCGCCGTTTCGGAAAGCAAAAGATAGAGCAGAATATCCCTTTTGGCCATAATTTTCAACATGTTGATCATGTCTCCACTCTGTTTATCACTTAAATTTTTATACTTATCCTGTCTTTTAAGATCTTCCAATCTTGCCTCGGCACTTTCTTCTACGACACTCTCGGGAAGTTCCATCTGGTTAAGATTGACAAGTTCTTCGGATATCTCAGACCTTAAGGTATCCGTGTGTCTCTTTTCCTCATATTTATCCAGGTTCCTTTCCACATATTTTTTAAATTCTTCAACATCTTTAAAATCTCCGAAATTTTTAATTGTTTCAGTATTTAATTCTGGCAATATCTTTTTATCTATTTCTTTAATGAACCCCTTGACTATAACGCTTCTCTCTTTATCGTTGAATTCGAAACCATCTCCTTTTTTCTTTCCGACAAAAGAGGCTTCAAAAGATTTGTCGATAATGCTTGAATTAATGCTTATGGAATAATCTTTTGCGCTGTCGACCTCTTTGCCCGTTTCTCCGTCAATAGTGATATAATCTATTTTAACGAAATATCTGTCGTTTTTGTTAATGGTCTCTAAATCCTTAAGTTCCTCCGGTTCCGCAAGCCTTTCAAGAAGAAAATTTATCTCTTCGTCAATAACATCACTCGTGATATCTCTTTTATTGATTCTTTTAACCTTTATATCCAAATTTAAGTCCTTAACCGTCGGCATGACTTCGAAGGTAATAGAATATTCACCGCCTTCCGAAGGCGTCAGGGCATCACCTGTCCCGGATAAGTCAATGCTATCACCGCCTTGCTTGTTTTCGAGTTTAGGCTCTCCTACGACATGCAAGTTATGTTCGGAAACTATTTTTTTGAATTCTGTATTTAATACTTCTACAACAGCATCCCCATAAAGCTCTAAACCGTAATGTTTTTCAATAACAGATAATGGAGCTTTGCCTGGCCTAAAACCCTTAATGTTAGATTTTTTGGAAGCATCGACGAGTTTTTTATTAAAAATATATTTAGTTTTTTCTTCGTCAAGTTTTAAATCAATTCTTTTACTAACGGGAGAAACATCCTCAATTATTATATCCTTGAGCGTATTGTCGTTGTCCATTAAAATACCTCTAAATTAATTTTATTAGTCTGATTTATATTTTATTTTCGTAAAAACATCAATATTGGAATTAACCGAAAAACACCGGCCTTTTTGAAAGCATATCGGGTAAAATCAAATTCCTATATGGCATATCTTTTGTTCCGTTTTTAATTTCTTTTACAAGCTCCTCAGATGTAAGATTAAAATTTTTTCTCCCTTTATACCTATTTCTAACGGAAAGAATGCCGGTTTCAACCTCTTTACGTCCGACTACCACAATATACGGCGACCATTCTTCTTCGGCAAACATAATCTTCTTGCCCAGGCTGAAATCTCTGTCGTCAAGGTCTACCCTTACGCCGGATTTATAAATGTTTTCCTTAAGTTTCACCGCAAAATCGACAAACTTATCGGACACGGGAATAATTCTGACCTGAGTAGGACTTAACCACAGCGGAAAAACCGGGATATCCTTTTTAAGTGCTTCTTCAATTAAAAGATACATCCACCTTTCTATTGCCCCAATCGATGAATGACATATTATACAACCTGTCTTTTCTCCTGTATCACTTACAAAATTTATTCCGTATCTTTTAGCGTCTTCCACGTCAAGTTGCACGGTAGAAAGCTGACATGAGCCGTTTACGGAATCTATACCCTGAAATTCATGCTTAAGCGCCCAGTAGTGCTTCATCTTAGATAATACCTCAATAAGCGCGGGTTTTTTAGAGTATTTTAAGAGCTCCACTATTTTGTCTTTGTATTTATCATAATATTCCTCCACTATACGGAATACAATGGCATATTCTATATCGGCAGCCTCTGCTAAATCAGCGTATTTTTTATAAAGCACCTGATATTCATTAAAACCCTCTTCTATATTAAGGCAGAAACTATGAATATCCGGCATAGTAAAACTTCTTAGCCTTCTTAAGCCTGATAACTCACCACGTTTTTCGTATCTGAAACTTTTAGAAAACTCATAAAATCTGAGTGGCAACTGCTTATAACTGATTTTAGCATCCTTAAGCATGGAAAAAAGCCCAAAATCTCCGGCAAATCTCAAAACGAATTCCTTAGAAACCGCAAATCTGCCGGTCTCGGACTTCTCGTCCGGCACGAAAACGGAATAGTGTCTCTCGTGAAAAGACTCACCCTGCCCCTTAATCTCCGGCTTATTCCAGTCGTATATCAATGGAGTCTCTATCTCCATACATTTAAGACTGTTTAGGGCAATATCCTCTGCCCAACCGGATAACAGTTTATATAACAGCGTCCCTTTAGGATAAAATCTTAAATGCCCGGAATCGGAATTTTCCTCGTAATCGGCTATTTCAAGCCGCCTCATTGCCGAAACGGATGGAGGAGTTTCACATTCTTTTACCTTAAATTCCTCATAAGCAATAACTTTTCTCAAAGAAGGAAAATCCTTAAGTACATCATCGTTTAATATATCTTTGTTTTTTAAATCTATTACCGTCTCGCCGCCGTCGGAATTTAAAATAAGAAACTTACTTTTTACGTCTTTTACTGCGTCTTCTCTTGTTTTTTTAAGAAGCGGAGTAGCGCCGGAAATATGTATGGACGATTCACTCAGCGGATGCCCCTTGCATGCTATTTTAAAACTTTTATACCATCCGAAGGGCGCCCTGTATACCGGATAAAAAGATTCGATACCGGTTTTTAAAGCATTGAGAACGGCAATTGCCGAAGACGGTTCAGATAGATTACTGGAAAGATGAGCATAGGGGTATAAGACTAATATCCGAGGTTTTAATTTGTTTGCAATTTCCTTAATCGCATTAACAGCCCGTTCGACAATATCATTCGCATCACCCCTTTCCACAGTACAGAAAATCACCAGGGGCTCTTCGAAACAGACCTCACCCTTAACGGAATCTATTTCTTCGGCAACCGGAGTTTTCCCGGTCAAAGAATAACCGAACTCGTCAGCATGAATGATTAGTAACTGCATATCGTATATTGGCGTTAAAAGTCGTCAGGAAGACTTTCGATCTCCTTCGCCGTGAAAACAGGACCGTCTTTGCAGACATAAACACTCCCAACGTTACATCTCCCGCACTTTCCCAGGCCGCATTTCATTCTATTCTCAAGCGTAGTAATAATATCGCCTTTATCAAAACCCATTTTTTCCTCTAAAGACTTTAATGCAAATTTTATCATGATAGGAGGTCCACATACAACGGCAATGGTATTTTCCCCCTTCAGAGGCAACTGCTCTAAAACAGTTGGAACAAAACCGACTTTTTCTGTCCAATCCGGGGTTTCTCCGCCGGGATCTACGGTAATAACCACATCCGTATTTTCATATTTTCTCCAATCTTCAAAAATAGTCTTATACAGCAGATCGCCTACTGACCTTGCGCCGTATAAAACAGTTATCTTGCCGTAATCGGCGCGTTCGTCAAGACAATATTCTAAAATAGATTTCACCGGCGCCATACCGATACCGCCTCCGATAAAGACAAGATCTTTCCCCTTCATCTTAGATGTATCGAAATGATTTCCGTAAGGTCCCCTAAAGGCCAGCTTATCTCCGGGATTTAGACCGTTTATACCGGTAGTCGCCCTCCCGGAAGACCGAAAACTAAATTCGAAATACTCTTTCCTAAGCGGTGATGACGAAAATCCGAAAGTCGACTCGCCTTCTCCAATAAAAGAAAATTCTCCAAACTGACCCGGTAAAAAAAATATACTACCATTATCTATGGTAAGCCGCACCGTTTTAGTATCTACAGTTTCCTGAATTATCTCTTTTATCTCCGCCAACTTCGGTAAATAAATATTTTTCATTAACTATTTACTCCTGCTACAGGTTAAAAAATAAAAAACTTTACTTATAATTATCGATGATACTAAGCCAATTTTGCCAAATCCTGAACTACTTCCTTAATATTGATATCCTGAGGACAATTTCTCGAACACCTTCCGCATCCCACACATAGATACTTGTCAAATTTTTCGCTGTAAATTTTAAATTTGTGCATAAGCCTCTGTCTATACCTATCTCCTTGTGTATTTCTAGGATTATGTCCCGACGTATGAAGAGTAAATATGGCAAACTGACATGAATCCCAGTTTCTAATTCTCTTACCTTCCTTCATATCTCCTTCATCCTGGATATCAAAACAATGACAAGTAGGACATGTATAGGTACATATTCCGCACCCTATGCAGGATAAAAATCTGTCCTGAAAATAATTATGCTTAAAATTTTTATCTAAAAAACTCTTAGCCTTTTCTATCTCAAAAATCTTCTTCCAGTCTTTATCCGGGGGGAATTCATCCTTGGTTATTTCCTTAAACAAATTCAAGTAAGACTTTACCAGTTCCAATCCCTTATCGCTCACTATGACGACAGCATATTTATCTCCGGTCTTTTTAAGAAGCACGTCGGAACCGTGAGAGCTCTCAGGAGAAAGCTGCATTTCCGTACAAAAACAATAATCGTCAGGCTTTTCACATGCAATAGAAACTATCGTCAAATTTTTAAACCTTTCGTTAAAAAAATCGTCTTTATAGCCCCAATTAAAAACCTTTTCCATAATCGGCCCGGCACCGGCATCGCAAGGTCTTCCACCAAAAATAACCCTCTTCCGATTTTCTCCCTCAACCGACTCTATCCCGTCTTTTATGTCTATATCTACGCCGGAAAAGGAATATTCGAAAAGAGTCTCTGTTTTAGGAAGAAGGTACTCTTTATAAGATATTTTCGGCAAAAGAATATCTAAATTAGCATCATCAAACTTGCCGATTTTACCGTAAAAGACATCTCCGTCCCTATCCATCGGCGCAATTATTTCAAAATTATCCTTTATCATGGAATCTACAAATTTTTTAAGATCTTCCGCCGAAATTTCATAGTATTTTTCTTCCATTATGATAGATTCTCCTACATCTAACCTTATTTATTTTCTTTATTTTATAAAATCATTAAAATCGCTTTCGTTAAAAACTCCGAATACCGGCTTGGCATCGATATCAAGCCCCGATTTATATCCAAACAGGTCATGCGTACTCCTTGCCATTTTTCCATTAATCAACATAAGGGGAATATTCACCGGGCAAGCACGCTCGCATTCGCCACACCTTATACAGCGTCCCGCAAGATGGTAAGCCCTAATCAAGTTCCACTGAGCATTGCCAATCTCGCCAAAATTTGTGTCTATCCACTGCGGCATATTCTTTTCCACAATGCACCTGGAGCAATAGCATAAAGGACAAACCTGCCTGCAGGCATAGCACCTTATGCACTTATCAAACTCCTTCTCCCAGAAGACATCCCTTTCCTCAGAACTCATAGAATCGAGTTCTTCTATTTTTGCAAAAGGCTTAATATTGCCTGATATACTGATCTGCGGGTCGGCACATTCGATAAGATAATCATGTAATATAGGAGTATGCTCGCTGCACATAAGACACTTGTCATAAACGGTATTTTCGGAAAGATCGGTCTCACCCTTATCGGCAAGGTCCTGCCTTATCACACCGTTGCATTCGACACCGATTATCTTTATATTTTCTCTTGAGACTTGATACTCTTGTATCAGAACATTAAGTGCTTTTTCATCGCAACCCTTAACAACTATACCTATCCTGCCGAATTTTTTAACTTCCTGTTTCTTCAGGAATACAGCCAAATCTTGCACGGAGTGACGATTAAACGATAACTTGTCCACGTCCTCCGGCTTCGTAACGAACACAGGACGCATTTTTTGTGGGTGTGACCCCCCGGTATAGCCGATTATTAGGCTAACTTCCTTACTTTCTAAGAGGTCCCTTGCTATTTTTTGCAACTTTTCATCTATGTTTGCCATATGATATCCCAAAAGTTAATTTTAAACTTACTTACACCATCCCTTTCCAACTTCCGCATAAAAAAGAAACGGGCAGAGACTAACGTTTAATTTGTATTATTTTTTAAATATATCGTTTGAACTATTTTTCAGCGATTTAATTTTATCGGTAAATTCATTAATTATGTGAACCCATTTATTACCCTCTGAAGCGCTAACCCATGAAAACTCTACCCTATTCAAATCAACCCCGAGAAAACCCAATAAATTTCTAAAGATGGCATACTTCCTTCTCGAATGATAATTTCCGCTTATATAATGACAATCTCCAGGATGGCAACCTGAAATCAATACGCCCTTAGCACCTTTTTTGAATGCTTCCACGATAAATATAGGATCTATCCTTCCGGAACAAGGAAGCTTGATCACCCTCACATTATCAGCATACTTCATTCTGCTCGTCCCGGCAAGGTCTGCACCGCTATAAGTACACCAATTACAGACAAATGCAATAATTCGAGGGTCATTATCACCGCTCGTTTTTGCAAGCTCTTCTTTTTTATCTTCCATTTCTGGCAAACTCCTTTTCACTGATTTTCATATTTATTTCTTGCCGCTTACTGTGACGGCTTGCTATATATTTTATGAATTAAACAGCCAGCGATCTAATCTCGGCATATATTTGATCGTCCATAAATCCTTTGACGTCTATAGATTTAGAGAAACAAGCGTTTACGCATGCCCCACATCCCACACAAAGTCCGGGATTAACATTAGCAACGACCTTTATTAATTTTCCGCTTCTATCCTTGATATCTTTTCCGCTAATAGCACTGTACGCACAAACCCTCCTGCAATAAAAACAGGCGACGCAGGTTGCTTCGTTAACGCTGGCAATAGTCCCTTCTACCTCATATTCGTCCTTTGAAAACAAACCCAGTATTTTAGATGCCGCCGCCGAGCCGGAAACTACCGATTCCGGAATATCCCGGGGACCCTGAGCCATACCGGCAAGAAAAATCCCTGCGGTAGAAGACTCTGTCGGACGAAGTTTAGGATGAGATTCTGTATAAAAGCCATATTTATCATAAGATATTCCAAGCATCTGAGCTACTTTATCTGACCCTTTCTTCGGTATTACACCCGTTGCAAGAACAACCATATCCGCCGCAATCTCCACCTGATTTCCGGAAAGAGTATCCGCACCTCTGATGATAAGCTTGCCTTCGTCTTCATAAATTCTAGAAACCCTACCCCTTAAATAAATAGCGCCGTCCTGCTCCATAGTTCCTCGGACAAATTCTTCATACCCCTTACTCGTAGCCCTTATATCTATATAAAAAACATAACTTTGCGAACCATGAACCTTATGTGCAAATAATTTTGCATGTTTTGCCGTATACATACAACAGACCTTAGAGCAATACGGGACTCCTTTTTCTGGGTCTCTCGAACCTACGCATTGAATAAAAACAATCGTCTTAGGAGTTACTCCGTCGGAAGGCCGTTTAATAAGTCCTTCCGTGGGACCGGAAGCAGACAAAAGCCTCTCAAACTGCAAACCGGATACAACGTCTTTATATTGACCGTAACCATATTCGCCGTATAAAGAATTTTCCATGAGATCATAACCGGTTGCGGCAACAACTGCACCGACCGTTTCTTCCACTACTTCATCCTGCAAATTGAAATCTATGCACTTTGGACCGCATGCTTCATAACATTTGACGCATTTTCCCCCTTTTTTAAAATGGAGACAAACCGCCCTATCTAATGCAGGAATCAGCGGAACTGCCTGTGGAAAAGGAACATATATAGCTGTCCTTTCGGAAAGGTTTACGTTAAATTCGCTCTTTACATTCTTATGCATCGGGCATACATTCCAGCAATTGCCACATCCTGTACAATCCTTTTCGACGACACTTCTTGCTTTTTTCTTTATTTTAATCTTAAAATTACCAATATATCCTGATACATCGGTAACCTCAGAATAAGTATATAATTTTATATTGGGGTGCTGATTTACCTCAACCATTTTAGGTGTCATTATGCAACTAGAACAATCAAGCGTCGGAAACGTCTCGTCCAACTGTATCATTCTCCCGCCGATAGACGGCTCTTTTTCGACAAGTAAGACCTCAATGCCACCGTTAGCAATATCTAAAGCGGCTTGTATTCCGGATATTCCGCCTCCTATAACTAGAGTTTTCTTATGCAAGGGAACCTTGACGTCGTCAATAGATCTATCTCTTTTGACCTTCTCCACCATCATTTTCATTAGATCTACCGCTTTTGAGGTAGCCCTCTCTTTATCGTCGTGAACCCAAGAAACCTGTTCTCTTATGTTTGCAATTTCAACGAAATAAGGGTTTAGACCCTCCTTGACGGCAGCTTTTCTGAATGTATTTTCATGCATATGGGGAGAACAAGCAGCAAGGACCACACCTGTAAGATTTTTTTCTTTGATAACGTTCCTTAAACTGTTCTGTCCGGGATCCGAACACATATATTTATAATCTACGGCACTAACGACGCCGGGGATTTTTGACGCCTCATCCCTGACCTTTTCCACATCTACGGTTCCGGCAATATTAGAACCGCACCAGCACACAAATACGCCTATTCTCGACATAACACTTTACCTCGCTCGGATAACTCAATTTTTACTTAACTAACTCTACTTATCATACTATTTTTATGCAAACCTAAAGATACCGTTTATATAACTACCCTGTCAAAATGCAGATTATTAACCACATAAATCCGGACGGCAAGTTATCTCTATAATTCCTTAATCTTCTTTAGAACCTTATCTGCCGCAACCATATGACCGTCTATTGCAAGATCTTTGGGATCTATTCCAAATGAAAGCCCTAAAAGTTCAGTTACGAAAAGGACAGGCAAACCGATTTTCTCACCATATTTTCTCTCTATCTCCCTCTGCCTCACATCCAAATTTGAATGACAAAGCGGACAGGCAACGACTATGAGATCTGCTCCATGTTTTTTAATATCGTATAAAACATTGCCGGTCAAAGTTGTTACGACATCCGGGTTGGAAAGAGAATTAATGGCACCGCAACATTCGGTCTTATAAGAATAATCAACCGGATCGGCACCAGTCAGTGCAACCAAATTATCCATTAATACCGGATTCTCTGGGTCATCGAACTGCATAATCTTTGGGGGTCTGACCAATAAGCAACCGTAATAAGAAGCCACTTTGAGACCCTTTAACGGTTTCTTTACCGTAGATTTTATTTTGTCTTCACCCACTACGCCGCTTAAAAACTCAAGCATGTTATTTATATCAATATCAGCAGCATAAGGCATCCCTAAGGAGTTTACAACCTTGTCTTTCAGAATATCATCCGTTTTAAGTTCATAATCAGCCGTTTTAAGCCTATTAGAGCATGCGGCGCACGGAGCCAGAATAGACTCGTATCCTCCGCTTTCCGCTATAGCAAGATTTCTGGCCGGAAGAGCCACGGAAAGATTGTGATTTATGCTATGTGCCGCCGAAGCTCCGCAACAATTCCAATCTGGAATTTCTTTAATTTCTATATCTAATACTTCAAGAATTTTTAATAACGACACTTCATATTCAAATGATGTTCCCTTAAGCGAACATCCAGGATAATATGCTAATTTCATTTATATAATTTCTCCCGGTAATTTTAATGTTTTACTCAAAGTCCTTAAAAATCTTGGCTATTCGGTTTAAATCAGATATCTTTTCCCCATGCATTTTAAGTTTGCCCTTTTCAATCATTTTTGGAGCCAAAAATACGTCTCTGAACAGATGTCTCGTTTTTAACTTATATTTACCTACAAGTTCTAATTCAAATATTCTCCCGTTTGATTTTACGTTATTCAAGAAGACTTCGTGAAACATTCGAATCTCTTTTTCGACTTTTGAATTAATGCCCCTCTTCTCGGCTATTTCCCGCAATACGTCCATAATTTCAGCAACCTCAAAACCCTTTGGGCATCGTGTGGAACATGTGTTACACGAAACACAGAGCCAGATGGTTTTGGAATTAAGCACGGTATGTTCCATGCCGAGTTCCGTCATTTTTATAATCTGATTCGGGGTATAATCCATCTCAAAGTTTACCGGGCAACCGGCGGAACATTTTCCGCACTGATAACACTTAGATAATTTATCATGAAGCATTGACTCTACTTGTGATACAAAATTTCGTCTATTTTGTTCATTTATGACTATTTTCATTCTCTTGTACCGATAATTTTTATTTGGTTATACCTTGGCATTAATATTTTTTAAAACGGTTATTAAAAAGGTAACTTTTGTCATTTTAGTTTATTTTCAATCTTTAGTCAAGACTTTTAATGCTTCGTAGGTACCTAATAAATCATAACCCTTTATTTTCGTTATCTTAACCGGCAAAAACCCTTTTTTTAATTTTATTTCGAGCCCGTCGTTTGAATTTACTGTGTATAGATATGTGCATCCATCGACATCAGGAGACTGAAAATATGTCCTTGCCTTTATTGTTTTATCGCCGACCTCGTCGATTATGGCATTATAGGTCTTGCCAACGTGTTTTGATAATATTTCAGGCAAAAGACCCTTTTGTGTTTCCATTAATAACCTATATCTTTCATTCTTGATTCTGCCATTAAACTTAGCAGGATATTCGAAGGATAGCGTGCCCTTTTCATCGGAATATTTAAATACCCCCATGTTGTCAAATTTAACGTTTTTTACAAATCCCAGGAGCTTCTCGAAATCACTATCGGTTTCTCCCGGAAAACCAACGATAAGGGATGTTCTGAGAGTGATATTCTCTATGCCGTCTCTTAATTTTTGTATTAACATATCAATGTCTCTTTCAGTATCCCCTCTTTTCATAAGATTTAGAACGTTTCCGCTTATATGTTGGATCGGCATATCAATATACTTTAAGATTTTTTCTTCATCCCTTATAATGCTTATTAGTTCATTAGTGAATAAACTGCTCTTAGGATAAAGATAAAGTATCCTTATCCAGCTTATATCTTTAACCCTTACAAGCTCTCTCAGAAGTTTGTATAATCCATTTTTTATATTTAAATCCATACCGTAGCAGGAAGAATCCTGCGATACTATTATAAGCTCTTTAACCCCCGCTTGCGCCAGATATTCGGCTTCTCTCTTAATTTCATCTATAGGTCTGGATTTATAGCGCCCCCTAATGGACGGAATAGTGCAAAAAGAACAGGTTCTGTTGCAACCCTCTGAAATTTTAATATATGCAGTTCTTTCTAGATTAAAGTGTTCTCTTTCGAATTTTTTTAAATCGCCGGAATTTTTCTTTATATTTTTTTTGCCGGAAAGGGCGGCGATCTCTTTAACTATTTTATGTTCATCAAACGTAGGTAAAAACAGATCTACTTCCGGCAATTCATCTTTAAGAACGGCTAAATTGCTATTTACCATGCATCCCGTAACTACGATGTATTTAGGGCTCCCATTTTGTTTTTTTTGTATTACCTCCATGATAACGCCTATGGATTCTTTTCTTGCCGCTTCTATAAACCCGCAGGTGTTGATAACGCAAACGTCGCAAGCGTCTGAACTATCGACAAACTTTATGCCGATGTTTTTAAGTCCTGTAAACATTTCTTCGGAATCAACCTGATTTTTCGGGCATCCCAAACTTATAAGATTAAAGCTAAAAGACATTTGATTTAATCGATCTTTTAAATTTATATTTTATGATTGTTGACAAATGACCTTAAGGTCATTACAATGATAATATAAAACCTAATCTAAAACCAGCAAAAATTAATAAACATGCCAAATTCTAAGCCCATAGATAGATTACCGACAAGTTTATTTTTTATTCTATTCATTTTTGCCTTTTTATTGATTATATTGCCGAGCCAGGATAAAACCTCTTTTGCCGCTTCGATTAACTTGAACGGGGGTATCGTCGGCTTAAAAACCGGTAAAAAGATAGATTTAAGAGAGGCTCTGTTACTTACTCTCAAGAGATATCCCGGGATAATGACGTCGGAATACTCTTATAAGGCATCCGTATATGCTAAAAATCAATCGCTTTACCTATATTATCCTCAAATTTCCGGGGTTGCCAATTTTTCAAAAAATTCCTTTATGAATGTTAACAACAACGGCATAATTTCTAACAGACAAATATCTTACCGATCGGGATTAAATTACTCCATAAGGAGCTATTCCGGAAGTATCAACGCAACATACATGCTTTATTCTTTCGGTTCGCGATACTACGACTATCTCAATGCTAAATATCAAATGAAGGCGGCAAAGTCCGAATATAATTACGCGGTAAACAGTAACCTTTACAAGGTAATACTTAATTTTGCAACATATTTTGAAAATAAAAATTTAATGAAAACCGATAAGGAAAATCTGAAAAACGATAAAATTCAGTATAAAGCCGCTGCCGCATTTTATAAAGTAGGAACCGGAGACCTTTTAGATGTAAAAACGGCGAAGGCGACGATGGAAAAGGCAAAGGCGACATACATAAACTCAATATTTAACGTAAAAATTGCGAGACTTGCGCTTTTGAATTCCATAGGGCTTCCCGCGTCTAAAAAATACCATTTCATAAATACGCTTGACTTTAAATCTCTCCAAAGTAAACTTGCCAACCTCATAAAAACGGCAATTAGGTTTAATCCGCGTCTAAAGCAGGCTATTTATACCATAAAAGCATCCAGGGCTTCGGTAAGACAAGCTATCAGCGGTTATTTTCCGACCGTTAACGTCGATTTATCATATACGGGGGAGAATTCTTCGTTCCCGCTAAACAGAAACTATTCAGTGGGACTGTCCGTTTCTATACCTATTTTTAACGGGTTCCTGACTAAAAATAGAATTGACAGGTCTAAGGCTGTGTTAAACGGCAATATCTGGAATGAACGACTATCCCGAGATAATCTCATTTATAATATTTCCAGCGATTATTACGCTATTTTAAGCCAATATTCAAGGATAAAGGCGTTAAGGTCATCCGAAAAGGCGTTTAAACTCGCATACAAGCTTGCACTGAAGGGTTATGAAGTCGGCATAACCCCTATGGTTCGGTTAATAACCGCAAATGCTGCCTATACATCGGCGGAAACGAATTATATAAATTCCGAATATACTTACTATTACATGAAGGCAAAACTCTATTCTGATTTAGGATTAATGTTGAAACACTACGTTAAACAAAAAAATATAAAAGATAAGGGATGAAAATGAAAAATAATAAAAAGATAGTTTTAATAGCATTAGCTATTTTATTCGTTATATTTATTTCTTATTATTTTATAATCAAATCCGGAGTAAAAAAACAGACTTACGAATTTTATACCATGAAACCCATAACGATACGGAAATACATTACGGCAGACGGTACGGCAAATCCGATTAATACGATAAACGTCGGCGCGCAGGTTTCGGGAACGTTTTCAAGGCTTTTTGTCTGGTACAACTCAGTAGTAAAGAAGAGACAACTTCTTGCCGAAATAAACCCGACGCCTTTTATTTTAAGGATTGATCGGGATAAGGCCAATCTCTCATCGGCGAGGGCAAGCGTTTCAAAGCAAAGAGCCATTGCGGATTACGGCAAGCTGACATATATAAGAGATAAGGAATTATGGAAAGAAAACCTTATATCTCATGCAACAGAACAAAATTCTTACAGTATTTATCTTCAGAACGCAGCTCAGCTTAAGTACTTAGAGGGTGCCGTTAAAGCCGCCGATATTCAACTTAAAATAGATAATATAAATCTTTCATACACCAAAATATATTCCCCCGTAAACGGTATAATAATAAACGTTAACGTGGTTGTCGGTCAAACCGTAGCTTCAAATTTTCAAACCCCTAATCTTTTTACGATAGGAAAAGATCTTACCGAAATGGAGATAGATACGACGACCAACGAGGCGGATATAGGAGAAATAAAGAAAGGCGACGAGGCATCCTTTACTTTATATGCTTATCCGGATAAAATATTTCAAGGTTATGTGCATAATATTAGAATAAATCCCACGACCGTTTCGGGAGTAGTAAGCTACAACGTCACGATATATTTTAAAAACAAAAAGAGATTAGCCCTTCCGGGAATGACGGCAATTTCAAAAATTTACGTTTCGGAAGAAAAAGGGGTACTCGGCGTGCCTAATTCCGCCTTACGGTTCATTCCGCCCAACGAAAATAAACATGTTTTGAACGACTTATCCAAAAGACTAAAAATTGGAGAAGGCGTCGTATGGATATTGAAAAATGAAAAACCGAAACCGGTTATTGTCAGGCTCGGCATAAATAATGACGATTATACCGGGATTATATCCATGGCCATTAAAGCCGGAACTAAAGTGATAACAGGCGTAGAATCAGACTATCAAACGGGGGGAAGGCATAGAAGGAGGTTCTTCTTTTAAATGGTAAATACATCGCTTATAAGGCTTGAAGATATAGGTATGATTTATAAGATCGGAGATATTCCATACGAAGCGCTGAGGGGAATATCTCTTAAGATAAATAACGGAGAATTTGTTTCAATAATGGGGGCATCCGGTTCCGGCAAATCTACTCTTATGAATATATTGGGCTGCCTCGACAAACCTACCTCTGGAAGTTATTTTTTAGAGGATAGGGACGTATCCGATTTAACATCCGATGAGCTTGCAGAAATCAGAAACAAAAAAATAGGATTCGTTTTTCAGGGATTTAATTTGGTCCAAAGGCTTACTCTTGTTGAAAACGTAATGCTACCGCTTTATTATTCGGGATTTCATTCCAAAGAAGCCGAACATATGGCATCGGAAACTTTAAAACTCGTAAATCTTTATGAAAAAGGAAACAAATTCCCAAACCAGATATCCGGCGGAGAGCAGCAAGTAGTGGCTATCGCAAGGGCAATAGTAAATGACGCGCCGATGATTATAGCGGATGAACCTACCGGCAATCTTGACTCCGTCAGGGGATCAGACGTGATGAATCTCTTTTTGAAAATAAATGCCGAAAGGGGCTCTACTATAATTTTAGTAACACACGATAAAAATATAGCCGATTACGGAAGAAGGCTTATTACTATGAGAGACGGGGCAATTATATCTTAGAGATGAGTATCGACGACGGCAATATTATAACCGGAGCGAAGAAAAGACTATGAAGCAAAAAAAGGTAAAATTTGCATTTTTTTTAGACTTGGAATACGCTTATAAAACTCTCTTAAGAAACAAAATAAGGTCTCTTTTAACAATACTTGGAATAATTATAGGCGTAAGCTCGGTTATCGCAACCATAAGCATAGGACAGGGAGCCTCCGAGGCAATACAAAACTCAATAAATTCTATGGGCTCGAACTTGCTTTTCGTACTCCCCGGTTCATCTTCTTTGGGCGGCATTCATCGCGGATTCGGAATACTACCGACGTTAACCCTGAACGATGCATATGCAATTAGAAAACTCCCTGCCGTAAGAACCGATTCGGGAATGCTTAACGCAACCCAGCAGGTTATATGGCGAGGCAATAATTGGGCGACATTGATTGACGGCGCGAACTCGACATTTACGACGATAAGAAGCTGGTCAGTCGCAAAGGGGGTATTCTTCGATCGGCGGCAAGTGACGTCAGTCGCAAACGTCGCCGTCATCGGCGATACCGTAGCGACTAAACTTTTCGGACTTATGGATCCCGTAGGGCATATAGTACTCATACACAACATTCCTTTTACGGTAATCGGCGTTTTATCTGCCAAGGGCTTTAACGCATTCGGCAGGGATCGAGACGACATCGTGGTAATACCTATTACCACGATGTTAGAAAAGATTGCAGGGACGACATGGGTGCGTGCTATAGCTGTATCCGCAATATCCAACAAAGATACCATAAGGGCACAATCGGAAATTACCGCGCTCCTAAGACAGAGACATCATATTCCGTTACATAAGCCTAACGACTTCTTTGTAAGAAATCTTTCTGAAATTGCGAAAACCGCAAATTCAAGCGCGGATACGTTTACTATTCTTCTCGGAAGCATAGCCGCCATATCTTTACTCGTCGGAGGAATAGGAATAATGAATATAATGCTGGTTTCGGTTACGGAAAGGACTAAAGAAATAGGGATAAGAATGACCGTGGGGGCGAAGAAAAAAGATATCTTGAAACAGTTCCTGATAGAATCTTCGGTATTAAGTCTTTTCGGCGGATTACTTGGTGTAGGCTTCGGAATAGGCCTTTCCAATATGATATCTTTATTATCGCCGCTCAAGACCATCGTCACGACGGAACCGGTTGTGATTTCTTTAATATTTTCTTTGGCGGTAGGAATATTCTTCGGTTTTTATCCTGCTTACAAAGCCTCCAGAATGAATCCTGCCGAGGCATTGAGATACGAATGACTTTTATGCAATTTATTTAAAAGGAGATATAAAGGATTTGACCTTTACGTTATTCTAAACATTTTTCAATTATATCGTCAAATACGGAAGCATCGGGACTCACTCCATCATATGGTATGGCACCCGCCGCATTAAGCTTATTAATAAAATCTTCTCCGGAAACATATATGGTATTGGATGGTTCTATCTCTTCTCCGTTTACTATAACGCAAGGCCCGTCGAGGTCGTCTTTGCCTCTAAAATCAGACGGTATAATCGAAATTTTGACGTTTTTAAAGGTGGAAATAATAAGCCACACTACGGAAGAGTACATTTTACATCTACCATGCGGAGGACATTTGGTAACGATTTTTACTTCTACCGGCTCTTTTTCCATTGCGACCGCCTTATATCTTATTGTTTTTTGTCGTTCCTGCAGTTATTGAATCATTATACTATAATATAGTATAAATGCAAATAATGCTTACGCACTTTTAAATTATTTGCATTTCTGTTATATTAATTAATATAATATATATAGAGAACTATAAGATGCTAAAGACTTTAAGAGAAAATATAAATATCGTTTACGAAAGAGACCCTGCGGCAAGGAATGCTTTAGAGGTATTGCTATGTTACCCCGGCCTTCAGGCGGTATATTCTCACAAAATCTCGCATTTTCTATGGGAGCATAAACTAAGGCTTTTAGCGAGGCTCATATCTCAGTTTTCTAGGTTTATAACAGGCATAGAGATTCACCCGGGAGCAAAGATAGGCAAGAGATTTTTTATAGACCACGGAATGGGCGTAGTTATAGGGGAGACATCTGAGATAGGAGACGATGTTACAATTTATCATGGCGTAACCCTTGGAGGAACAAGCTGGAAAAAAGAAAAAAGGCATCCCACAATAGGGGATAGGGTTATAATAGGAACCGGCGCAAAGATATTGGGACCCCTAACTATCGGAAATGATTCTAAGATAGGGGCAAACTCTGTCGTCGTAAATGCAGTTTCGCCTCATTCTACGGTTGTAGGGATACCTGCAAAATCTACAAAAAGAGATGAATCGGAGGTCCATGATAATGTCGATCTTGAGCATGACAGGCTGTTTGACCCCGCTTTTTACGAAATATTGCTTTTAAAAACCAAAATATCGGAACTTGAAGCAAGGATTAAAGATATAGAAAATCACAATAATTAAATTAATATATAAGGTAACGAATGAAACTTTCATCTAAAGGACAATATGCGGTCAGGGCTATAATAGATTTGTCGTATTATTCAAAAGACAACATGCTGCCCGTGAGCTTAAAGGATATATCGACAAGAGAATCTATCTCTATACATTATCTCGAACAGATATTCTTTATCTTAAAAAAAGCCGGAATAGTCAGAAGCCTGAGGGGACCTAATGGCGGATATCTGCTTAATAAAAAACCGTCCGATATTTTAATAGGCGATATAATATCTTCGGTAGAGTCTATTGATATCATGAGTTGCACAAGTAAAACCGAGAGTAAAAAGGAATGTGACAGAAAATCTATATGTCTTGCCTTTGATATGTGGAATTCTATATCGGGCAAAATAATAGAATTTCTTAACTCCATTACGATAGAAGATGTAATAAGCGAATATAGGTATAAACAAAAAACGATGCATAAATTATCTGAAAAATCCGCAGAAAACAGCACGGAAACAAAGAATTGCTGACTATCTATTGGATTAAAAACATTAACGTTAACTTACCATATGCCCAGAATTTATTTAGATTATAACGCTACTACTCCCTTAGACCCTTCGGTCTTAGAAGAGGTGATAAATACTTTAAAAAACTATCCAGGGAACCCTTCTTCCGTTTATGAAGAGGGAAGAGCGGCAAGGATCCTGATAGAGGACTCCAGAGAGTTCGTTAAGTCGTTTCTTGATGCCGACAATTCCGGGGAGATAATTTTTACCGCATCCGGTTCGGAATCCATTAATCTTGCCGTGTCCGGTTCCGTTTTTGCGTACATGGAAAACGGAGAAAAAAAAATACCCCACATTATAACATCCCAAGTTGAACACCCTGCCGTCCTTAATACGTTTAGATTTTTAGAGCAACAAGGGGTCGAAACTACCTATATAGGCGTCAACGAATTTGGAGAATTGCTTTTAGACGACCTCCTGTCTTCTATAAAAGAAAATACCGTTCTTGTCTCTATAATGGGAGCAAATAACGAAACCGGAACGATATTTCCAATAAAACAAATATTAGAAGAGGTAAAAAATATAAGGGAAGAGGTATTGTTTCATAGTGATATAGTGCAGGTTATAGGAAAAAATAGTTTCAGCATTAAGGACATACCGCTGGATTTGTGCAGTTTTTCCGGACATAAATTTTATGCATTAAAGGGATGCGGAGTTTTGTATATTAAAAAAGGAGTAAAAATAAATCCTATAATACACGGCGGACATCAAGAACGGGGTTTGAGGGCAGGGACTGAAAACACGGCGGGCATTGTTTCAATAGCGAAAGGATTAGACGTCCTTAAAACCGGCATGAATGAAGAATTAAAAAAAATAAATACTCTCGGAAGCCTATTCTTAGATAAACTTTTTTACAGCATAGAAGGCATTAAGCTCAACGGGCATCCGGTAAACAGATTAAAAAATACCATAAACGTATCTTTTGACGGCGTCAAATCGGAGACACTGCTGTTTAATCTTGACCTTTACGGAGTCAGCGCCTCCGCCGGTTCTGCCTGTAATGCGGGAGTAATTTCGCCGTCCCACGTCCTAAGGGCTCACGGTTACGACATTAAAAGAATAGAATCGGCTATAAGATTCAGCATAGGGAGATTTACGACCCGAAACGACATAGAATACGCCGTAAGTGCCATTAAAAAGGGCGTATTAAAATTAAGAGCCAATCCCTTATAAAAATATAAATGCTTCTAAAAACACAAAAAACCGTTGCCGTCGCCATGTCCGGCGGCGTCGATAGCTCGGTAAGCGCAGTTCTTCTTAAAAAAAGCGGATATCCGGTGATCGGCGTCTCTATGCATTTATTTCAGGAAGAGCCCGGTTCTAACGACCTCAAAACGTGCTGCAGTACGGATGATATATTGGACGCCAAAAGGGTTTGCGCCAAATTAGGTATACCTCATTTCGTTATAAACCTTGAAAATGAGTTTAAAACCGGCGTGATTGATCGGTTCGTCTCCGAATACCTCGTCGGAAAAACCCCTAATCCTTGTATTTTATGTAATTGTCTTATAAAATTCGACGCACTGCTTAAAAGAATAAAAGAATTGGATGCAAAGTTTCTGGCAACCGGGCATTATGCCCGTATAACAAAAAACATTTTTAACAAATATTTTCTCTTAAAATCAAGAGACTCGGCCAAAGACCAGTCTTATGCGCTATACGATATGACACAAGAAAGCCTTAAAAACATCATATTTCCGGTAGGCAATATGGACAAAAGATATACAAGAAAAATTGCGGTGGAAAACGGGCTGGGCAAGATAGGGGTTAAAAGGGACAGTATGGAAATATGCTTTATTCCGGATAATGATTATGCCGGTTTTATTGGCAAACAAAAGAATTATTCTTGCAATGATTCACGAGGTAAGGGTTTGATTAGGGATTTAAACGGTAAGGTCATAGGTGAGCATAAAGGCATATTCAATTATACCGTTGGGCAGAGAAAAGGGCTCGGCATATCCTCCGGCACCCCCCTTTACGTCGTAAAAATTTCTGCCGAGAATAACGAAATAATAGTCGGGGATTTAGAAAGCTGTTTTGCAGATAATTTATATATTAATAATTTTAATTTCATAGACCCAGAAGACAGGGGCAGACTGTCAAAAATGAACCTGACGGCAAAGATAAGATACTCTTCCTTGAATTATGGATGTGAGGCGTCCGTTTCTGAAGGCAATACAATTAGAATTGTATTTAAAAACAGGGTTAAATTTATAACGCCGGGACAATCCGCCGTATTATACAAAGGGATCAAGGTAATAGGCGGCGGAATTATAGCGTAAATAACAGTTTTGAAATCATCAATCTGTAAAGCCGACGAAATTAAAGATATCTCTTTTCGAAAAAGAATAGAAACGAGGTATATGGATTGGAGGCAAATCTACGATTGTATATAAAAGGTCATAATATGGATTATGTTACAATAGAACATAGAATAGGCTATTCATTCAACGACAAAGATTTGATAAATTTCGCATTTACGCATAAATCGTCAGATCAGCTTAAAAATTATGAAAGATTGGAATTTTTAGGCGATGCGGTGATAGGTACGGCGGTAGGAGAATATTTATATTATAATTTCCCCGATTTACCCGAAGGAGAACTTTCAAAATACAGGGCCATACTCGTAAGGCTGGAAAATTTATGCAAGATGGCGGAGGGACTTAAAATTCAGGAATTTATTTTAAAAGAACGGGATGACGATACGATGAATAAGGTGAACAAGAGAATTATAAGCAATGTTTATGAGGCTGTAATAGGGGCCATATTTATAGATTCGTCATATGAGAAGGCAAAAGAAATACTGTTATCTCATATCTCAAGATTTAATCCGGACATTAATGAAGAGATTATTGTAAATGTAGATTTTAAAACTACTTTGCAGGAGGCAATTCAAAAAAAAACAGGTAATACCCCTAAGTATCATGTAATCGAAAAAAAGGGACCCGACCATCATTCTATTTTTACGGTATGTGTTAAAATAGATAACGAAATTTTCGGATACGGGGATGGTCCTTCTAAAAAAAACGCAGAGCAGAATGCTGCAAAAAAAGCACTCAAAAAAATTTCGAGGAAGATTAAATGATAAAAAAGAATGATTTTTTCGTAATATTGATAGGGAGACCTAATGTCGGCAAGTCCACGATATTTAACAAAATACTTGGCAAAACTTCCGCCTTATCTTCAAAAATTGCAGGAACCACGCTAGACCTTAACATAAAGGATATCTCTTATGGCGAAGCCGATTTTCTTATCTCCGATAGCGGTGGATTTAATATTTCTCCGGCAACCGAGATCGAGAGAAAAATTAAGGAAAAAGTCTTGGAATATTCTAAGAAGGCAGGTGTAGTTTTATTTGTAGTAGATTACAAGAGCGGATTTGTACCTGAAGACAAAGAGATTTATCTTAACTTAATTAAAAATGAAGCAAATATTATCCTTATCATTAATAAAGTAGATTCATTAAAAGATGTAGGAAATGCTCTTGCCGAATTTTCAAATTTAGGCATAAAAGAAAGTATCACCATAAGCGCAGAAAGGGGGATCGGCATAGATGAAGTGCTCGAAGGGGTAGCCAAAGAAATAAACCTAAAAAGACCTGTTAAACCCATAAAAAATTATGAGAGAGACGCTTTTAAAATTGCGATTATAGGAAGACCCAATAGCGGAAAGTCGACATACATAAACTCCGTATTAACGGAGGATTTGCTTTTTGTGGACGAGAAACCTCACACGACGAGAGACTCCATAGATACCTGTATCAAATATAAAGGATATTCGATAACCCTGATAGACACTGCCGGGATCAGGAAAAAATCCAGATTAGACGTAAATCCGGCGGCTTTTCAAGAACAGAGCATGAGTCAAATAAAAAGAGCCGACGTAACAATAGTCTTTATAGATGTTAACGGGGATATAACCCGCGATGACCTTTCGCTTTTAAAAAGAGTCGTATTGGAAAAGAAAACCCTCATGATAGCTTTCACCAAATGGGATTTAAAAGATAAAAGCGGCGGGGTTGCAGAGTTAAGAAAAGACATTCTGTTCGAACTAAAAGAGTTTTCCGGAATACCCTTTATATTCATTTCATCTAAGGTGAATAAAAATTTATATAAACTGTTAGATTTATCGATAGAAATAAATAATACGAAAAAAATGAAAATAAGGACAAAAGATTTTAACGGATTTATAGAGGAGGCAAAAACAGATAGCAAAAACTCCAGAATATATAAACATATAAATTATGGAGTTCAGAGGGAGGGCGAAGATATTCCGACATTCCTTCTATTTACAGGCAACAAGGGAAAAACATTCGGCATGGCAGATATAAAGTTTTTGAGAAATAGCATTAAAGAAAAATTTAAGATAAAATCAAATGTAGAAGTGATTATCGAATATAAAAAATATACTACTTAACCTTCTCTGGAAGCTCGTCTAATTTATTCTCTAATTTTTGAATTTTCTTTGTAAGCTCCTCTATATCGTACGTTGAAGCAAAATGCATCTCGTCTAATAAAATATCGGCTAATTTTTCTTTTACGGCTTTAAAAATAACACCGGATTCATATTGCAGCGTTTCTATAATCTGATCAGCCGCTTCCCTACTTTCTTTATCAGATATATCAACATAATCGTCCAACTTTTCCTGAGCAAGAATAGAAATACCCTTAAGCGCTTTAAGAACTAAATTTATATTATCCGACATCTTTACCTTCCTCATTAAAATAATTTATTAATTTAATTAAATACAAACAGCTATCAAATCTCATTTTGTCTTATTTTTGCCATAACACTTCTAAGGGATATATTATGCCTCGAAAAACCCATTTCTGCATAATCCCCTCCTAACGCAAGCCCTATTAACTGAGGGAGATGTATTATCGGTAAAGACAATTTTTTGTTTATGTTTTTTGCCGCAACGGTCTGATATGTATCTAAACTTAAATGACAAAGCGGACATGGAGTAACCATAACGTCTGCCTCTTTCTCCTGTGCTTCAAAAATAGCGTTTCCCGCTAATGAAGTAGAGGTGGCTTCGTTTACGAGTATCGTCTGAAAACCGCAACATTTTGTTCGGCGAACATAAGACACAGGCTCCCCTTCCAGCACCTTTATCAGTTCTTCCAATCCCCTCGGATTTTCCACGTCATCGAACTTTACCACGCTCGACGGTCTTAATATATGGCAACCGTAAAATGGGGCAATGTGAACCCCCTTTAAGCTCCTCACTGCTTTTTGCTTAAGATTATCAAAACCCACATCGTCTCTTATCGCATACAATAGATGCTTCACCTTAACCTTTCCTGAATATTTGAGACCTATTTGCGCAAGATATGCATTCGTCTTTTCTAAAGATTCCGCATTATTTATCAACTCCTCGTTAACCTCGCTAAGGGTAAGGGTACAAGTATTGCAAACGGTCATTATATCCAATCCTTCCTTTTCCGCCAACGCAAGAGTTCTACCGTTAATAAAAAGTTTTAAATTTTCGTCGAATCCGTCTATAACGCCTCCGCCGCAACATGAAGCCTCCGGCATCGGAATCAGATTAATATCTAATTTTTTTGCAATAAATTTGGTCGTATTATCAAGTTCCTTCCCGCTTTCCTGAGCTACACAGCCGGGATAATAAGCATAGGTAATCATTTTTCCTCCAGGTCCAATATCTTATACGCAAGTCTTATATCTTCCATATCTTTTATTAATTTAAGCCTGATGGGCGGAATCTTCCCTTTAAGTCCGGCACCGAAAGCCATCGGCAAATCGTTTATAAGCCCTGTAATACCGCCGGTATCTAAAGCGACCTTGATTTCGTCAAGCCCCCCGGTCTCTCCGATAGATTTAGCTATTGAAATAATATGCTTTGCGCCATTTGAAAAATTTATAGAATTTTTTATTGCCTTTTCATGCAGTTTTACTATTGATTTCACGGGCGAGATCCCCTTAGGGCAAAATTCTTCACACGCCTGACAGTGAACACAATCCCACATACGGTTCGGTTTGGAACCGTTTACGAGACGAGATCCGTTTTTATCGTTATCTCTCGGGTCTTCGCTATATCTGTAAAGTTTAGCTAATGCGGCGGGGCCTAAATAATCTTTATTTCCCGCTACGCCTCCGCACTCAGAATAGCAGCATTCGCACAAAATACAATTAGGCGTATCGTTATTTCCGGTTAGATTTCTAAATTCAGACTTATAAAAAACAGGCTGGGTTATCTTCTCCCCTTCTTTTAAGGCATGAAAATCGTCGACATGTTCTCCAACGTCACTCTTGCCCATAAGATACGGTTGAATCTCCTTGATCTTGTCGAAAAAACCTTCCTGTTCTACTACAAGGTCTCTGATTATCGGCATATTGGAAAGGGGGTCTATTTTTATAATCCCGAACTTTTCTATTTCGGGATTAACCTGCGTTTTACATGCGAGCTTAGATATGCCGTTTATTTTCATTGCACATGAGCCGCATATTGCGCTCCTACACGACCTCCTAAAACTCAGCGTCCCATCAATCTCCGATTTTATATTAATCAGTGCATTCAAGACGGTCATGCCGGGAAAATCTTCCAGTACATAGTCTTTATAATAAGGCTTGTCGTCAAATTCCGGATTAAATCTGTATACTTCAACCTTAAATTCCATTATATTTCCCCTTCACATAGCATTAATTAAGTAAATCTTTATATATTTAAATCGTAAATTATACTCACCCGAATTGAAGTAGGCATCAATATGTTCTCGGTTTAGGTTCAAATTTTGAAATAGAAACATTTGAAAAATCAAATTTTATATTCCCCTTATCGTCCAAGGTCGCTAATGTGTGTTTGAGCCAATTCGCATCGTCTCTTTCCGGAAAATCGGTCCTGTAATGTGCCCCTCTGGATTCTTTTCTTGAAACGGCTCCCCTCGCTATAACTTCCGCCATCAGCAAGATATTGTTAAACTCAAGAGCTTCTACTATATCGGTATTAAACGTTTTAGATTTATCGTCTATGCCGATACTTTTGGCGCGTTCCTTAAGTCCTTCTATTTTCTCAATAGCTTTTTTCATGGCTATTTCTTCCCTAAAAACCCCGACATCGGCTCTCATTTCTTCCTGAAGCTCCGCTTTAAGCAAACCGTGTCTTTCTTTTCCGGAAGATTTTTTAAGGTTCTCAAAAATTTCCTCGTCTCTTTTTAATATCGATTCATCAAACTTGCCGTAAACAGCCCCTTTTATATATTCGGCAATATCTATACCAGCCCTTCTTCCGAATACGACGGTATCAAGCAGGGAATTGCCTCCAAGCCTGTTAGCCCCGTGAACGCTGACACATGCAGATTCTCCTGCCGAATAAAACCCTTCGATTATCGTTCTGCAGTTATTATCAGTTTTTATGCCGCCCATTGAATAATGAGCACCCGGCCTTATAGGAATCGGCTCGTAAATAGGATTAACTCCTTCAAAATCTATAGAAAGCTGCATTATTTGCGGAAGTTTTTCCATAATCCTTTCCTTGCCGAGATGACGAACATCCAATAATATAGCCCCGTCAACACCTCTCCCCTCGTTTATCTCAGTCTGTTCGGCTCTGGCTACTAAATCCCTCGGCGCAAGCTCCATGGTTTTCGGAGCGTACTTGGACATAAACCGAACACCAAGCGAGTTCAAAAGATAAGCACCTTCACCCCTTGCACCTTCGGTTACCAATATCCCCGTGCTTTTAAGTGTAGTCGGATGGAACTGAACGAATTCCATATCCATAAGCGGGATACCCGCCTTAATTGAAACAGCCATGCCATCTCCGGTATTTATAAGCGCGTTCGTATTGGACGAATAAACTTGCCCATAACCGCCGGTAGCAAACAATACCGCCTTCGCAGAAATACCTTCAAACTTTCCGTTTTTTATATCATAAGCAACTATACCGCTCACTTTCCCGTTATCAACGACTAAACTTGTAACGAAATATTCATATAAAATTTTAGTATTATATTTAAGGACGTTATCGAAAAGCCCGTGGAGCATCATATGTCCGACTGCATCTGCATAGTAACAGGAACGCGGAAAACTTTGTCCGCCAAACGGCCTTTGTGCAATGCCGCCGGCATCGTTTCTATTAAAGACGACGCCCATTTTCTGAAGCTCCAATATATTTGCGGATGCCTCACTCGTTAAAATCTCAATGGCATCCTGATCTCCCAGATAGTCGCTACCCTTAACCGTGTCAAAAAAATGCGATTCCCACGAATCGTTTTCATCAAATGCAGCGTTAACCCCGCCCTGTGCCGCTCCGGAATGAGACCTTGTCGGATAGACCTTGCTAACTATTATTGCATCTATCCCTTTTTTTCTAAGTTCAACGCAGGTTCTCAATCCTGCAAGCCCCGCTCCTACAATAACTACGTCATGCCTTAACATTCATCTGCCCCTATTTTCTATAATCTTTACTTTAATTTATAATGTAAAAAATATTTTTTTTACATTATAAATTAAACCGCACCTATTTGCAATAAATTTTTTATACCCTTGTTTTTTCTTGAAAAAATGTCTTATAATTTGAGATAATAAATAGGGTATGATATTAAAAAATAAAACAAAATTTATACGTGTTTTATCGACATTTTCTGCCTTGTGCTTATCCATTATTGCTTCGGCAACAGTTTTAAGCGGATGCCGCGTATATAAAGAGCAGGGCAAGACCGGCATTAACGCATTAAAAAATACGTTAATTATCGGACTTCCGGCGGATGCTACCAATCTTATCGGCAATATGGCGGCAGACGCCCCTACTGCAGAAATAACATCTCAGATTTATGACGGTCTTATTCGCTATAACAGAAATCTCAAGATAGTTTCAGACTTGGCAAAATCATGGAAAGTCAGCGACGGCGGAAAAATAATAACGTTTTACCTACGCCGCAACGTCTACTGGCAAAACGGACAAAAATTCACCGCGAAAGACGTTCTATTTACATACCGCTTAATGGTAAATCCTAAAACCCCTACCCCATATGCCGCCGAATATCTTAGGGTTTACAAAGCTAAGGCTATCGGAAAATATATCTTTAGGGTAGTTTATAAAAAACCTTATGCACCGGCTTTATCTTCATGGGGATTAAGTATTTTGCCGGAAAAATTACTCAAGGGAAAAAACCTCATGACTACTAAGCTCCGGAGCCGCCCCGTCGGTACGGGACCATACGAGTTTTATAAATGGATACACGGATATGAAATCATATTAAAAGCAAACCCGCATTATTTTATGGGCGCACCCCATATAAAACGATTGATATATAGAATAGTTCCTGATTCTTCCGCCATGTTCTTAATGCTTAAATCAAACGGCATAGACTATATGGGACTAAATCCTATACAGTTTAAATATGAATCGGATAGTAAAAAATTTCTCTCCCGGTATGTGAAATACATACACCCGTCTTTAAGCTTCACATTCTTGGGATACAATCTTTTAGACCCTCTCTTTAAGAGCATCAAAGTTAGGCAAGCTTTAAGCTATGCCGTAAATAAAAAGGAAATAATAAAGGGAGCGCTTCTCGGACTCGGGATGCCGTCCTACGGATCTTTTATGCCGGGAACATACTTTTACAATAGAAATATAAAGAAATATCCCTATAATCCCCACAAGGCATTAATGTTATTAAGTGAAAAAGGGTGGCATTTAAAAAATGGGATTCTAAGAAGAAACGGGGCTCCGTTTAAGTTCACCATATTGACCCCCCAGGGAAATCTTGAAAGGTTATCTGCGGCTGAAATTATGCAGCAGAATTTTAGAAAAATAGGTATTAAGGTAGACATAAGGGTTATGGAATGGACGTCTTTGATATCGGAATTTATTATGAAGAAGAGGTTTCAGGCGGTTCTTCTCGGGTTTACCATAACCCCCGACCCGTATGATAACGCTTCTATATTTATGAGTTCCGATATTGTCCCGAACGGCTTGAACTTCACATCTTTTAAAGATGCAGAAATAGACAATTTATTCAGAAAAGCCCGCTCGACGTTCAATCTAAAAAAACAAAGGAAATACTACTTTAAAATACAGAGAATTATTGCAATAGAAGCACCATATACCTTTTTATATATACCATATGCAATGCCGGTAGTAATGGCCGACATTCATGGCATCAAGCCGGCTCCGGCAGGCATAGGATATGACATAAGAAATTGGTATTATACCGGTTTTACTTATTAAATTTTTAAATTAAAGAAGGAGGAATGTTTATGAAAAAAGAGGGAGCGGAATTAACTCACATCGACGAAAAAGGCATGCCGAAAATGGTAGATGTTTCAAAAAAAATAGAAACAGTCAGGATTGCAACCGCCCACGCAAAGGTATCAATGTCTGAAATAGCATTCGGTCTTGCCGTAAGTAAGGGCGGTAAAAAGGGGGATGTATTCGGTACGGCTAAAATTGCGGGCATTATGGCGGCAAAGAAGACTTCCGGCTTAATTCCCTTATGCCATCCGTTAAATATTGAAGACTGTAACATTATATTTGAGCCGAATGAAAAAGAAAACACGATAGATATAAAATCAATAGTCAAAATATCCGGTAAAACCGGGGTTGAAATGGAGAGCTTGGTTGCATCGTCCGTCGCCGCATTGACCGTCTACGATATGTTAAAGGCTGTAGATAAATCCATTGAAATATCCGAAGTTTATCTTATTGAAAAAGAGGGCGGAAAAAGTGGATTATACAGGAGAGAAAAGTAGGGATTAAGGGATATACCCCTTATTACAGTAATTACGGAAACGGAGAATACCCCGGTATCCCGAAATCAGGTTCGAGATCAAACATGAGGTTCATATTCTGCATAGCCTGCAATGAAGCCCCTTTGCCCAAGTTATCTATGGCACTTACGATCTTTATCATTCTTTCGTTTTCGTTTTTACCTATTTCGAATGCTATATGACAATTATTAGAATAAATCACATTTTTTATACTGCAATCCTCAATGTTTTTTAATATTGAAACAAACGGACTGTCGCTATAAAAAGCATCATATATGTTAAATATATCGTTTTCCGATATATCATCCTTTATTTTCAAATATATCGTGGTCAATATACCCCTAACGACCGGAATAACGTGCGGAGTGAATATAATATTCGGCAAAGCAGGGTCTCTCTGCAAATCATCGGATAAATTACCGCCGCTTAAAAATGCTCCGACTATTTTTTCCTTAATTTCCGGGAGATGCCTATGCGTCCATACATTATAGGCATTAACCGAATTTTCTACCTCACAAAAAATATTAAATAATTTCGCCCCCCTGCCCCTGCCGGAAATTCCGGATAACGAATCAATTATAACTGGATTTTTAAAATCTACGGCATCTTTGAAAATGAGGGGTAACGTCGGTAACAGTGCTCCGGTCGGATAGCAACCGGGGTTAGAAACGAACCGAGAGTTTTTAATTTTATCGTAAAAAATATCGCAAAGACCGTAATTAAATTCAGAATTGAGCTCATTAGACGAGTTATTCTTTCCGTAAAACTCTTCATACGTTTTTAAATTATCAAACCTATAATCGGCCCCGATATCTATTATTTTCGTCTTACTGCTTTTTTTTATAATATCGGAAATGAGCTTAGAACTCTCTCCGTGAGGCAGACAAAAAAATATGATATCGGAAGACAAAGCTATATCGTCAGCATTAAAAGAGCTGAATTGCATATTGGACAGAGGATTTTTTTTATGCCCGGAATTTGCAAACAACGGAAATATTTCCGAAAGTTTTTTACCGGAAAAACTCTGCGATGTTATAAGGGATATAGAAACATCATGCCTTAAAGATAAGGCATGCATTAAATAAATACCGCTATAACCGGATGCGCCTACGATGGAAACTTTTATCATAGAGATAATAGCAAAATTATCTTTTAGAAAACTGAAATCTTGCTCGAGCCCCTTTTTGACCGTATTTCTTTCTTTCCTTCACTCTTGGGTCTCTTGTAAGCATAGATGCTTTTGCAAGAGTTTCTTTAAGATCGGGGTTAATTAAAAGAATCGCCTTGGCAAATGCAAGCTTAATAGCGCCGGCCTGACCGCTGGGTCCGCCCCCGATGACGTTGACGTATACATCAAATTTATCCTCTATGGGATATAATACTAACGGCTTTACGGCAGCTACCCTCAGACTTTCAAGGGGAAAATACTTATCAAAATCCCTTCCGTTGACCGTTATTTTACCGGTTCCTTCCTTGAAATACACCCTTGCTATACTGGTTTTTCTCTTTCCTACAGAGTGTATAATGTTCTTTTTCGCCATAACTAAATTACCTGCTATTTATTTTTAGTTTAATTTACTTTTTAATTTCTACCCTAACTGGCTGTTGAGCAAGATGAGGATGATTTTCGTCGGGATATATTTTAACCTTTTTCAACACGGCATTAGAAAGTTTGTTTTTCGGAAGCATTCCCTTTATCGCCTGAAAAATGGGGTAAGTCGGGTCTTTTTTAATCATATCTCTATAGCTGAACGTCTTGAGTCCTCCCGGGTAACCGCTGTGAAAATGATATTCTTTATCGGTTTTTTTTCTGCCGGTCAATTTAGCTTTCAAACTGTTTACTATAACGACAAAATCTCCGTTATCGGCGTAAGGTGTCCAATCAGACTTATACTTTCCCATAAGCCTTATTGCGGCAAAACTTGCAACCCTACCTAAGCTGATACCGTCTGCGTCTATGATAATCCATTTGCTTTCTACCATGTATCTATCTCCCGTGGTTTCTTTTATTTTTTATTTATAACTCAAGCGTAGTTCTATATTATTTAATAAATTTATTTTTTTGTCAAGAGTTTTTTAAGATTTCCATATTTACATTAATAATAAACCGGTGAAAACTTACTCTATCGTAAAGCCAATACCACATTAATCCCGTCACCCTATTTTTGCCGTTATATAGCCGATAAACGTAATATTTTGAGGTATGCTAATTTACGAGGTTTCATTTTGCAGGAGTAAAACCTTTTGTCTATCAACATCCTTAAGGCTTTTAGCCTTGTACATTCTAACGGCGCCAAAACTGCATATATCTCTGCACAGATCACATCCGGTACATAAAAACGGCTCAAGTAATATTGCGTTTTTCTTAAATGACAATGCATCCGTCGGGCATAACTCCCAGCAATTAGAACAAAACACGCAGTTATTGTTCAATTTAGGCAATCTGATATTAATCAAGGATAATAAATCTTCATTTTCTTTTAAAAAAATATATTGCTTTTTTTGTCTTTCTACGAGTAATTTATTGGACTTTCCGCCATTTCCATCTCCCAGGTCTATATAATTGGAGTAAATTCCGACAAGCGGCAGGTCTTCCACAGTAATATTGTTCATCATTTCTCCGGCTTTCTCTTTTATGCCGCTAAACGAATGTTTAAAAAACTCTCTCCTGCCCAATATATGTGCTTCATCCTTTTTTTTATCGTCTTTTTCTGTATCGGCATTAATATCATTCGAGCAAATCAGCAAATTTTCCTCCGCAATTATCTTGCAGACATCAAAATTCTCGATATTTACCTCCACTATATTTTCTTCACAATTTAAAAATTTTTTGATTTCATTAAGTCTTTTGACCTTTTTTCCGTAAAAATATTTAAACTTGCATGATTTACAATTTCCTTCTATAAAAAATAACTTTTTTTCATTCTTGATAAAACTGATTATATCTATGTCGTCAATCTCGTGAAGACATCCTATTTTATTAATTTTATCGATAAATTTAATGTTTTTGTTGCTTTCGGTTATTTTGGAGTCTATTTTAGAACAGAAAAAATAGATGTTTTTCGATTCCAAAATTGTATACTCGTAATTGGTTATTTTTTTACCCTTAGAATAAAAAACGGAATTAGGACACATATATAGACACGCACCACAATTTGTACAATTTTCTAATATTTTAATATCGCTATCGGTTATTTCTATCGATAATTCGGGGCATCTGTTTATACACTCATAACAACCGGACATAGGAGTCTCAAGCCTTACGCAAAAATCAGGATTTATAGCTATAGAAACATCGCTGCCCGCATACAATAATTTTCCCAATAAACTCAACATGTTCATATGAATATGATAAACCGATTTAGTCGCCCGAAAGTTCTTCTTCGATCGATATTTTTAGTATATTTATTATTTCCCCTTCATTCCTTGCATTGTTAACCATGACCCTCAATGCCTTAGACCCTTTAAATCCCCTTAAAAAACTATACAGATGCGGCTTCATAATACCGCATCCCCTCTCTTTACCGTAAAACGAACTTACCGCTTCAGTTAATTCAATCATTATATCTATTTTTTGTTTATTTTTTATCGGTTGTGTTATACCGCCTAATTTTACGGTATCTACATATTCCGTAAATATCCATGGCTTGCCGATTGCGCCTCTTGCAAATATAATGCCGTCGGCACCGGTATATTGCTTTATCCTCACGGCATCCGCTACGGAAAAAACATCCCCGCTGGCATACACGGGAATATTTACCGTATTTTTGAGCATCTTAGTCAGAGAGTGGTCTGCAACCCCACTAAACATTAAGGATCTTGCTCTCGGATGGAAAAATATAGCATCAACCCCGGAAGATTCGGCAATTTTAGCGATTTCTATAAAATTGACCGAACTTTCATCAAATCCGCTCCTTATTTTAATCGTAAGGACAGAATCTTTTATGGCCCGTCTAACGGCTTCAACTATAAGATAAAATACGTTTATATCCTTTAATATTGCACTGCCGGCACCGGTTTTTACAACCTTTTTAACCGGACACCCCATATTGATATCTATGACCTTGAAACCTTTATCTACCGCTTTCTCAGCAGCCCGGGCCAAAATATCGGGAGTGCTTCCGAAAAGTTGAATCCCTGTCCTTTCAATGTAGTTTCCGGCTTCGGTTAACTCAATCGTACGCTTATCATTGTGCAAGAAACCCAATGCACTGATCATCTCGGTAAAACAAAAATCCGCTCTGTATTTGAGCGCCGTTTTTCTGAAGGGAAATCCCGTTATCCCCGCCATGGGTGCAAGAATGGACTCGCCGAAATCAATTTTAACCATTTTTATTTTATATTATAACAAGCCTGTAATTTTAAATCTACGAGAAATAAAAGAGGGTCGGATTAGAAATCCGACCCTCTTTTTACGACTATTCTTTTTCTTAAATCTTTATTGAGCAAACTTCTTTAAAATGGGTACCTTTACAAAATCAAGGACAACCATAGAGATGAAAGATATGACTATCATATAGAAAACTAAAATTAAGGGCACCGGAGCTACTAACCATCCGAATACAACCATCAACGTCGCCAAGGTTAAGCCGCCCGCCTCAGTTATCAAGAGGGTAAGAGACGGCATGGAATGCCAAAAATGCGATCTTTCCCTAACCATAAATATGTTTGCGTGACCCGAATAAACTAATCCCAAAAACACTAAAGAATATAAAGTGCCGGAATTGGACGGCAAATCGAGAATTTTCCATGCCCAAAGATATACCCCTAAAATATAAACAAGCCAGCCGATGCCGAATGCAAGTGAAATTCCCATTAGTTCCTTTATATTCCATTTATTGGGCTTCTTTGAGTACCTGACATTATCCGTAGATAGAGACATAGTTACGAAATCATTAGTAAAAATAAGCAAAAGAATTATAAGCGGCGTAGCGTCAAACTTTTTGAACACTAAAATTCCCAGTGCCAAAAAAAATCCTATCTGTATCGTTTTTACTATTTTGTTTGATATATATGAAAACAGCCTCTGATAAACCCTTCTCCCCGTTTCTACTGCGACTTCCACTCCCGATAATCCCGGGTTTGTCAAAACGAGGCTTGCTGCTGCTTTTGCAACATCCGTAGCATTTGATACCGCGATACCGACCTGGGCCTGTTTAAGGGCGGGGGCATCGTTCACGCCGTCTCCAGTCATCCCTATGACTTCTTTCCCTTCTTTCTGAAGCGCACGAACAAGATTATATTTATCTTCGGGAAAAATACCTGCATATACCGCACAATTTAAGACATCCGGCTTTAACTCTACCTTTCCTTTCTTTTTCAGACCGTTATAATCGCAAATCACCCCGTTTATACCTAATTTTTCAGATATATGAAGCGCCGTAGCGGGATTATCTCCCGTCAACATTTTAACGTTCACATTTAAGTCCTTAAGTTTAGATATGACATCCTTAGAGTCGAGACGGGGCGGATCCGATAAACCCAACAACCCATAAAATTTTATAACGGAACCTTCTTCTCCGCCGAGAACCGCAATCGTCCTTTCTCCCTTCTTTGCAAATTCTTCAGACTCTTTTTCCCAGTTGATGCTTGAATCAAATTCCTCTATAATCAGCGGAGAACCCTTTATGGCCACATAATGTTTCCCGTCTTCTTCGTATCTGGCTTCGGAACGCTTGGTAGCCGGATCGAAGGGAATAAATTTAGTTTTATTCGGAATGCTTACGCTCATTTCTTTTGTTCTGTTGAGGATAACCTCGTCTATAGCATCCATAGTTGCCTCTTCCGATGCAATGGAGGCCATTTTTAACAGGTCCGTTTCGGTAAAATCACCGTGAGGCCTGACTGTAGACAACGTAAGTTTGTTAAGAGTCAATGTCCCGGTCTTATCGCTGCATAAAATCTCCATTGCAGCAGAATCCTGAATTGCGCTCAGCCGGGTAGTCAACGCTCCTTCCTTTGATAATGCCATTGAGCCTATCGCGTTAGATAGCGTAAATACCGGCGGAAGTGCGACCGGAATCGAGGCGATTATCAGTATGAGTGCAAACGGTATCATTTCATCCATAGGTATTCCTACAACAGCTGCAAATATCACGATAGCAACCACGAGTATTCCATCCATAATAAGGAGATATTTAACTATGGATATAATAAGCATTTCGGCCTGACTCGGTACCTTCGCTAATTTTATGAGTTCCGCCATTTTCCCGAAATAACTTTTGGATCCGGTTGCCGTGATAGTACCGCTTGCTTCTCCCCTTTTGATGACGGAACCGGAATATACCGTATCCTTCGGCACCCTTTCGACAGGCAGCGATTCTCCGGTCAAAGCGGACTGATCTACGTCAATATTGCCTTCGACAATTTCCATATCGGCAGGCGCAAAATCTCCCATGCGCAAGCGGACATAATCTCCAGGAACCAGCTCCCGCGCCGGCATCATGGCCCAATTATTGTCTCTTAAAACTCTAGCCTTAACCTGCAGTTTCTTTTTTAAAAGTTCTACGGTACTCTGGGCTTTTTGTTCATGGATAAAACCTAATACCGCATTAAAAATAAGTAAAAACGCGATTATTTCGGCGTTAAGGAACTTCCCAAAAAATAGTTCCACTATAAGCGTAATCTCAAGCATCCACGCAACAAATCCCCAAAAATTCTTTAAAAAAAGCAAAAAAGGACTGACACGTTTTTCGATAATCTCATTGGGACCATACTGCTCCATGAGTTTTCCTGCTTCTTCGCTGCTCAATCCATTAGAAGTAACTTGGCTCGTCGACATATATTAAACTCCCCCTCTCTTAAAAAGTGAATTTAATTAATAAATTTTAGCAAATAATATCTATTACTAAATATAATATGCTCACTTTTTTAATATATGCACAATCTTATTTTTTTTGCAATATTTTTTTAAAAAATGATTTTATCTTTTAATTCAAGCAGATACGTACGATAAGTGATTGACGAAAGAGAGATGATGTCGGATAGGATCGAGAAATATATGCAGGGTTAAAATTTAAGAATCTACCCGAGAAATAATATTACATTCTATATAATCGGCTATTTCTTGAGCATTGTTTATATTTATCTGAGGGGTTTTTATACCGTCTATGAACTCATCACTGCAGATAAGCAGCAGATTAGAGTCGTTACCGAATCGCAGTTTTAAGTCCGGATTTAATTCTTTCCTGAACAATTCTATTTTTCTTATATCAATATCCTTGAATCCTTCAATTATGACTATATCGGAACCCCTAAAATATTTTGGAATCATATCGATAATTTTAAGCGAGGAATCAATATCGCTGAAAAAGGCCATTTTACTGCCGGAAAGAATCATGGTCGAATATGCACCGGCGTTTTTATGCCTCCATGAATCCTTCCCCGGTATATCCGCATCGAAGTCATGGTCTGTATGCTTAATAGACGAGACTCTATAACCCTTTTTCGATAATATTTTTATTATTTTTTCTATAAGAGTGGTTTTTCCGGTACCCGATTTAGCGACAAACGAAACTACATTGGGCGCTTTTTCCACAATACCGTTTACGTCTTTAATATCTTTCGACATATTAAACCGCCTTTATTTCCTTAATACTTAAACGCTAAATAGAATACGGCGTATTACCGCTTAAATAAGAACTTAGCACACAATTAAGATATTTCATAAATTCTTCTTTAGCAGGGGCTTTTTTAACGCCTATATTGAAAATTTTTCTCTTTTTTTCGTACCATTTGCCGAAATTTTCCTCGTCAACATTCCTTGCCTCAAGCAATAATTGTTCAATAATTATTTTCAATTCAGCTTCGTTTCCGCCGGAATAGCTATTAAAATCCATACGGTTTTTATCTCCAATTTGTTCTTGAAAACTCCGGTAAATCTTCAGGATAACTCTTTACGGCATATCCTTTGTTGATATCATATATCTCAGATTCGTTATCTATGACAAACGAGTATATATTTCCGTTCAAAAATTCATCTTTATATTCAAGACATTTCAAGCCCTGTCTAATAATTGCAGACAATATTCCGCTTCCGGCAATATCCCCAAGTAAAATAGCCCCTACAAGAACTTCTCCGTCGTAAACAAATTTTCTGTAAATATTATCATCCTGAAAGACATATGTCTTCTGCGATTCGTTAGCCGGATTCGTTAGCCCTATAGTTACTATAGGCAACCCGTATATCTCAACCGAATTTAACCCCATTCCGCCGGGATATTCCCTATAAACACCCGCCATATTCGTGCCTGCCACTCTGCCTTCTTCGCATGCAAGCGGAACAATCGCGATAATATTCGGGCGTTTATTTATTACATCATAAATAACGGTAGCGTCTCCGCCCGCATAAACGTCCTTGACACTTGTCATCATTGTCTTATCTGCAATAATACCCCTATCTATTTTTATTCCGCTACCCTCAAGAAATCCGATATTGGGTCTTACGCCTACGCCGACTACTACGATATCTGCCGGCAATTCCTTACCGCTTTTCAATACTACGCTCGTCGGGTTACCCGATTCGTCTAAATTAATTTTTGTAACGGTTTCGCCCGTTGCGGTATCTATACCGTTTTTATTTAATCTTTTCGCCGTGATATTTCCGGATACCTCGTCTAATGCCAGACCCAAAACGCGTGGCAACAGCTCTACTATCGTAACATGAAGACCCAACGCTCTCAACCCCTCTGATGCCTTTAAGCCTATCAATCCGCCGCCTATTACTATAGCTTCCCTGCGCTTAACATCTTTAGCCGCTTTTTCCATCTTTTTAGCATCGTCAAATTTCGTAAATGTTCCCATCATAGGGGAGTCGGGGTTAAACCCGTCAATCGGCGGTATAAAAGGAGTTCCGCCCGGACCTATGAAAAGTTTATCGTAATCTAACTCATCACCGCCCTCAATGATTACTTTTTTAGCAACAGTATCAATGGAAACCGCTTTCTTTCCAATCATCAGCGCAAAATTATTCTTTTCGTAATAATCTTCGTCCTTATAACAAATGGTATCATCAGTTGCTTTGCCCTCTAAATAGTATGATATAAGAGGCCTCGCGTATGCTCTATGTTTTTCATCGGACATAATAATAACTTCTCCGGTTTTATCAAATCTCCTTATAGCCTCGGCGCAGGACAAACCTGCATATGAATTCCCAATAATAACGTATCTCATAATCTAATCCCCTTTTTTATTCTTTTGTATTGGATTTTATATACGGTCCGTAAATTTTTTTTGCTACCATAAGCCTTCTTTCATATGAATAACTTTTAATACCCATCTTTTTTAAAGCCCCTTTTTTGCATGCCTCTACACACTTTGGCACGTCTTCGCCCACGCACCCGTCGCACTTAGATGCAAAATGACCGTCGCTCACTCTTTCAATCGCTCCAAACGGACAAGACGTTATACACATCCAACATCCGACACATTTTTTATAATTGGTTATAGTCCAGCCGGATTCCAAGTCTTTATATCTCGCACCGGGCATACAAGAGTCAACGCAAGGCGCTTCTTCGCAGTTACGACATATTATCGGAAAAAATTTACCCGCTTTTTTCTTTATATTAATACGCGCTCCCGTATATTTAGAACCGTATTTTTCATTCATGTGCGTTTCGCACGCCTTAACACACGCCATAAATCCTTCACCTTCGCAGCCATCGCATTTAGAAGGATACAGCATTATTTCCGTCCGGTTTTTCTTTAGATCTTCATTCAAATTTGTAAGCTTATTTTTATTCATAAAAAAACCTCTTTTTTTGTTTGCATTAAGATATTGAACCGATCAGGCAATAATTTTAAGATTTTACCACCCATAAAATCTAATCCGTTATTGAAATACATCGAACCATCCTTTTTAAAATATTCAAATGACTTTATGGCGTATATGTCATTTTTAGTTTTGGCATAGACCCACCAGTAATATAGTGCTTTTGCTAATATTCCGTAAGGTGCGCCCTTAGGACTTGTTAAATCAAAAAATCTATTGGCCTTCTTAATTTTAACGCTTTTTGCAATGCCCCTGCACGGTATTCTTTTATTGGACATATATGTTTTTAATTCTTTTTTGCTGTTCATGTTTATAAATACATCAGGCCTTAATTTTTTATTAGATTTAACCATATCTAAAATATTGTAATAATAAACAGATGACAAAAGCCTTAAAATATTCACGGAATCGTTGAACAAAAAATCATCCCCGAGGTTCAAAGCATAATTATTCAACATATCAAGCAGGCAAAGTGTGTCTTTTCTTTTATAGCATGCAAGGAGAGGCTCCACCGTAGAATCCGGCTGTAATGGGACAACAGCCTTAACACTTTCCGATTTTATTGTTTTTATCAGTTCTTTTGCCGCATCCGCATTAAAAAAAGGAGCATCGCACTCCATAACTAAAATTGATTCTCCGCTTAAATACCCTATAGAGCTATAAATACCCCTCATAGGACCCTTAATGCCGCAATTTCTATCATCCGGAATTATTCTAACAACTAAATCTTTATCATTTCCCCTTAAGCCGTTCTTCGTAATCCTCTTTATTTCTCTATCATAATCCTTTACTTTACTTTCTTCTCTTACACAGACGGCTATATCGTCGCTAACTTCCGCAGCAACGCGTAAAACCCTTTCTAAAAACGATGCACCGTCAAACTTAAAAAAAGCCTTATCTTCACCGAATCTTTTCGACTCGCCACCGGCAAGTATAATACTGCTTATCATATCTACGTTTTATTTCAAGTCAATCCTGATTTTACCTCTCTGTCCGTGGCCTTCACTCAAAACGACTTCAAAATAGTTTAAGGTGTTTGTCATTCCACTATTTTTTAAATCTTTTGCAAGTTCGTCCGCAAAATAAACCGTCAAGTCTTCTATGTTAAGGGAAGGAATCTTCATTTTAAAAACATCGGCTTCGGGAATAAAATAAGACTTATTATTTATATCTATTCGGTAATGTGAGTCTTCAACAACAATTCGCTGAATTACTTCGGGATAATCGGCGACTAATATTTTATCCTCGAATGTATAGCATATTCTTTTTATTATCGCCTTTAAATTGTATAGATGAACTATTCTTCTTTTGTCGTCAAACTCGCCATCAACCAGCACATTCACATAATGAAAATGCGGATGCATCCTGGAACAATCTCCCCTGCCGGGGACTACATGTATACATTCAAATGTTAAATCCGCTTCTTTCCCTATTAACTCCACGATCATAGCATCAACCTTTCCCGTAATATATTATTTTCATTATTATTCATAAAAAAAATCTTTTAAGAAACCATTTGGCAGCAGCCTTAAGCCGCCACATCTTCCGTTTGAAGATTCGTTCAAATCCTTTATGCTTCTGCAAACGGTCATCTTGACCCCGTTTACCCTAAAAAATTGTCTATCGTTAGGTCTTTCCGGATCAAAATTTAAACCGGCTTTTTGTAATATTCTTATGGGATCGGCATGATATTTTAGATAATAAGGGGCGGATATTTTATCCGACAACTCAATAAATTGCAAATCAAATCCATTTCCCGTACAATAATCCATTATCCTTTTCAAACATTTTTTATTAGTGTTTAAACCCTTCAGTAAAAGATTGTCTATTTCTACACCATAACCATCTTTTTTTAATATATTAATACCCGCTAAAACATCCTCGAGCATATTCTTTCCAGTTATAAATTTATAAATTCCAGCATCAAGCGTGTCAAGACTTACCGATATTTTTTTTATTATGTTGGGGCTTAAATCCTTTATTCTTTTTTTTATCAGCGTCCCGTTTGTAGTAATAAATATGCTTATATCCGAAATATGCTTAACTTTATATAAAAGATTTTTTAAATCCGCAAATAAAAGCGGCTCTCCGCCGGTAAATTTTATCTTTTTAAGACCATATCCTCTCAATGCGTAGATTATATTTATAATATCTCCGGTGCTGATAATCGACGACGACTTCTTAGGGATTCCTTCGTTGTGACAATAAAAACAATTTTCATTGCAATCACCCGTCAAGGATACCCTTAAAGACGGAACCTTAAATTCAAATCTATTTCGCCTATATTCATCCCCTATATCATCAAATGCTTTAAATAAATATTGTTTCATATTTTTAATCGTCAATCTCATAATCGTTTAACACGACCTCTATAATACTACCGGCATTAATAAACGTAGAGGACTCTTTTGCAACGAAACTGCCGTCCGCATTTACCATAGGGCTTAAAGACCTTGCTGCGGAAGGAGGCTTAGGAGCCGGCATCACGGAAGCAAGCAAACTACCATTCTCCTCTTTAGTCAACTTTACCTGAAAATATTTTCTAACACCTTCTTCTTTAAAAACGTCTTTTTTAAGAGCCGCCTTGACGGTCGGATATCTCTTATATGCGTTTTCGGCGTTCATTGATTTCTGAATATACGGCCTTACAAAAAGATCAAATGTTATTAGAACGGAATATGGCCATCCGGCAAGAGCAAATATGGGAGTCCCTTTGTCTAAGACCCCAAAAGAAGTTGGTTTTCCAGGTACTAATCTAACCCCGTGAAACAATAGTTTACCGGTTTTCTCTATGGCAGAGGGGACTAAATCATAAAAATTAGTAATCTCTTTATTTTCTAAGACCAAAAAACTGGCACCCGTCCCACCGGTTGAAATTATTAAGTCGTATTTTTGGGAGTTATCAGCAGTTTTAAAAATCTCGACCAATTTTTCTAATTTATCCTCTGCTACGCCTATAACCTCAGGAATACCTCCTGCATCTTTAACAAGAGATTTAAGCGCTGTCGTATTTATATCGTAAATTTCATTTTTGCCGAGTCTTTTCCCCGGTGAAACCAACTCGTTTCCTCCGGACAATATTCCGACTACCGGTTTTTTATAAACAGACACATGATCTAACCCTATACCAGATAATGCCGCGATATCACAAAATCTTATCCTGTGACCTTTTTTAAACAATATTGCCCCTGCCGCGATATCATCGCCTATAGGCGATATATAGGAACCCTTTTCTACTTCTTTTTCATATGTTATAAGTCCGTTAGAATATTCTTTTACGTCTTCTATCAACACGACGCTGTCGGCATTGGGAGGGACCGGAGCTCCAGTCGTAACAAAGGCTACCTCCCCCGAATTTAACGGCATCAATTCCTTAGAATAGCCGGCAGTAATTTGATCTTTGACCTTAAATGTTTTTAGTTTCTTGTCGGAAAAATCGGAATACATTAAGGCAAAACCATCTACTGCAGACCTTGTAAAAGGAGGAACATCATTATCTGGAACAATATCTTTATCTATAACCCTGCCTAAACCGTCTTCAACGGATATATTTTCAACTCCGCTTACTTTTTTAATATTTTTTTCTGCGATCTCAAATAATTTTTTTGCCGTTTTATCGCTCATAAGTATATATAACCATAAATATTAAAATATAGAAGCCGCCGATAGAAACCGGCGGCTTACTTTTATCTATAAATATTTTAGATATCAAAAATAAGGCTCTATTGGGTATGTTTTAATGCCTGCTTTTTTAATTGAACCTAATGCTTTTTCTTCATCCTCTAAGCCGACAAATATGGTAGCATGGTAAGGCGTTACACTCGCCACGTTTCTTCCTAAAATATGAATATCGACTTTTTTTAAAATTTCTTCAGCTTTATCAAAATCTCCGTTTATATATTCGACCCTGATTGGAGCATTATAAACAGTTCCTATTACCCCTATGTCTGCCATAAAATCAACCTCCATCTTTATTAAATTATAATATATAAATATCCGGTTTAACCTACTTTAACCGGGTTATCGGTATCATTAACAGAAGAAGTCCCCATGCCGGAAGGAGGAGTAACGAATCCAAAGAGATGCTCCGTCAATTTTCTTGCCGTTTTCTCTCTATCGACCGTCGATATTCTGTTTATATTTCCAAACCACAAGGCATCGGTAGGACATAAGGTAACACAAGCCGGTAAAAGCTCTTTATCTATCCTGTGCCTGCAATAATCACATTTAGTTACCTTTCCGGTTGTATCGTTAAACTGCGGAGAACCGAAAGGACAAGCTTGTATGCAAGATTTACAGCCGATACACGTATTGGGATCGTTAAAAACTATACCGTCGACCCGCTTTTGCATAGAACCGGTAGGACAAGCCTTTACGCACGCGGCATCATCGCAATGAAAGCAATTCATAGGAAGATAAACCGTTCTTAACTGCCCTTTTTTTACAAAATAAGGACCTACCTGTATTACTCTCATTCTACGAGGTCCGACCGGAAGATTATGCTCCTTTTTACATGACACCTCGCACGACATACAGCCTATGCATCTATCCATATTTACTTTCATCGAATATTTTGGAGTGGATGATTTTAGAGTAACTCTGGAAGCCCTTTCCTCCCCAAGATGAAATCTATCAAATCCATATTCATACGACATATTTGCACTCCTATTTTTATATTTTTGTAGCTGTTTCAATTCGTTAGGATTACGACGGCTTTACCACTGCAATCCTAACGAATTTCATTTTAATTAAATCAACGATTAATATTCGCGGATATCACAGGAATCGGGTGTGCATTCCACCGGTTCTTTAAAGTTCACGAGCTTTTTCCATCCTATGCTGAGTTCGTGATATTCCTTCCAATGGTCTTTCCATTTTCCGACGATGATATCTTTATCCTGTTTTGCAGGATCCCAAACCTCAGGAAATTTCTTCTTAAGAAATTCCAGCACCTTCTTCGTCGTAGCTTTCGGGTCAGGATCGCCTTTTCTGTAAACACTACAAAGAACCGCCTTAAACTGTATCTGTCCGTAAACGGGGTCTTTTATTATATCATCTATCACGGTATTAATAGACTCATACGGATGAAACGGTTGGTACCTATCGAAGCCAAAGTTTGACCATATACCGTCTTCCGGAACCATTTCCGTGACCCATGCCGGACCCTCTACCCATCCCCTATCATTTTCTACGATAACCATATCTCCGTCTTCTACTCCCATAATCGCTGCAGTCTCCGGATTTATCTCAATATTTCTATCCGGCTCAAGCTCATCGTTCCACGGCCACCAATGTCCGCCTTCATGAAATGATTGAGCGATACGAGTAGTATTTAAGACTAACGGATACTTCTCCGCTCTTTCAAAATTTCCAAGCGGCGACTCCGAACCTTCAACCTGGGTAGGGACTTTATACCAGCCTATCTTTTCTAATGCATCCGATGTGATCTCTATTTTTCCAGACGGGGTAGGAAACCTTTTATCAGTTTCGGGGTAATTTTCGCCCTCTTTATACATTATCCATTTGCCCCTTAATACTGCTTCATCATCTTGAAATACGGCCTCTTCTTTTGAAAAAACCGGCCACATGATTCCACCTTTCGGATTTTTTTCGGGGTTTAACAGATCATAAGTGATGCCTCTCGTAACCGGCTCTTGAGTATTGAAAAAGTCGGTCATTTTGATTTCGTCAACCCTTCCCTTGTCGGGACCATCTTTATAATATCCCCATGGATTAAACTCTACCTCGTCAAAATGCCCTATCTGCCCTTTAAGCCTTTTCGCTAAACCGTCAAACACGTCAATATCCGCTCTATGTTCATGCTGATACGGTATGACCTTGTTATGCCACTGAAGAAGCCTGTTGTTGCCGTGATGGCAAATACTGTCGGTTTCTGCAGAAATAGCTATCGGAAATGCAACATGACTGAACATGTAGGTATGATTAGGATATATAGAAAGATGGATATTTATTATATTCTTCTTCATCGCCTCTTCCATTTTCCAAGAATTAGGAAACTGCGGCAAGTGATCTCCGTTCCAGATAATACCCTTAACCGGATATGGTTTCTCATATATCATTGCATTTATTATGGCGGGAACTGAACTATCTCCCCAAGATATTAATTTATCCGTTATCTGTGGTCTTTTAGAACCGGACAAAACCTTTAAATCGCTGCCGTAATTTAACGGGGGACGGCAATTATGAAGCCAATTCCAACCACCGCCTTTAACGCCTATGGAACCGGTCAAAGCAAGAAGAGCTGCAATAGCCCTGTTTACGTTGTTGGAGTTATAAATCTGAGCAGTACCCAGATTACCCATAACAGACGCAGGTCTTGCTGCACCGAACCTTTTTGCCGCTTCAATAATCATTCCCTTAGGAACATATGTAAGCTTTTCTGCTCTTTCAGGAGACCAGTTAGCGCATTCTTTAGCGTATTCTTCAAATCCGGAGACCCACTTATCAACAAATCCTTTATCGTAAAGTTTCTCTTTAATAATAATGTTACCCATTGCGAGAAATAAAATAGCATCGGAACCGGAACGAATTCTCATTCCGATATCGCATTTTGACAATGTTGCGTTAAAGCGCGGATCAACTCCTATTAAAAATGCTCCGTTATCCCTGGCATCCAAAATATGAGTCATAGTAATCGTTTCCTGTGCTGCCATGTTTGTGCCCACGACAAGAATACATTTTGAATTCTTCCAATCTTGAGACGGGTTCATAAGCCTGCCTAACCCTTTTGCGCCAAAAACATAGTTCATTGCCACACCGGGGCTTTCACAGCAAATAGGCCCTTGACCGTAAACATTAGGAGTACCGAATATTTTTGCGAATCTCGCCCCTCCCTCTTTATTTCCGAATGACGACCTTCCGGTTCTAAAAACCGTAAGGGCTTCCGGTCCATACTCTTTAGATAATTTAATTAATTTTTCAGCAGCAAAATCAAGCGCATCGTCCCACGAGACCCTCTTAAAATCATCGGTCAACGATTTTCTGACCATCGGATGGTGAACTCTAAGCGGGTCATACCACCATTGAATTTGCCCAACACCCTTAGAGCAAAGACCACCTCTGCTTTGGGGATGTTCTGCATCACCCATTACGTCGACAATCTTGCCGTCTTTTAAGAATATTTTAAGACCGCAACCGCTCTCGCACATGTTAGTACAAGTAGAATAACGAACGGTATCGTAATCCTTCGATGATTCTTGCGGACGATGGTCAGGCTTTATCTTTATCAGCCTGTTGTCCCTTACCCGCAAAAATTTCTCATTTTTTAACTCCTCTAGATTCATGTTTACCTCCATTTCATTATAGATTTATACGCAAAGCTTCCGTTTTTCGTCATTTCCATCATTATTAACTACTAAGCTTATTAAATCGCCGAAATTATGCAAACCAAACAAAAAACCTATATATTCCGTTAATCCGATTACAGGGGCAAAAACATCAAGATCGGATAGCTCTACACCGTCCTCAATATTCTTTTCACACATAGAGCATATCGCTATTATATAATCGGAATTTATTTCATCGGCCTTACGATTAATTTTTTTAAAAAACGCATCAATCTCGCTAACGTTCTCAACTCTCTTGGAATGTATCGGTGTAGTGTTTTGTAATTTTTCTCCCCCGCAACATTCCTTATATATATTGACGTTAGCACCGAACGATTCTAAAATTTCTTTAAAGACATCCACTTTACGGTTATCATGATAACAACCCGTATAAAGCAATATAGAATGACCGTTTAAGTTCCTCACGGTATTACTTAAAAGATTTACCGTTACATCAGGATCGGTAATAATATCCATAAGATGAATAGCTCCGGTGGAATCGCTTTCGATATTTTTTAGACTGGCATTAAAGGGTTTGAGGCTGTATTCTGCTTGGCTTCTAAGCATAGAATTCGAATTTATCGTCTTAACTGCTTCGTTTATCTGTCTGACGCAAACTTGACACCCCGAATATATAAAGTCGCTGCCGTTTTTCTGAGAAATACCCAAGTTTCTGAGAGGCATGACTACCTTATCGAAAAAACTCGGTCTATTATGAGACTGAGGCGCGGCACAACAATTCCAATCAGAAATTAATTCAACCTCTAAGCCTAATTTTTCAAATACATCCCCTAAGCTTTTATTTTTAGAACCTGCACAACCTGGAAAATAAGTAATGTTTTTCAATATATTATAAACCTTTATTGTTTTTAGGCAAAAAAAACCCGCCAAATTATTTTTTCCAAATTTTAAAAACCGGGACAACAACCCTACTTTGACTTATGTTAGTACAAACGGTTATTTAAATCAAGAACTTTTTTTGTGATCCCTTCACCTATAATAGCTGTTTGGTATATGTAAAAGCAGAGAAATTCACATTGATAAAAGATATTTGAATTATAATTTTATTTATGATAGAATGCAGTTGTTTCAAAAGTGGTCTTAATTATGCCGAGATAGCTCAGTCGGTAGAGCAGAGGACTGAAAATCCTCGTGTCGACGGTTCGATTCCGCCTCTCGGCACCACCTAAAGCAGCAAAAAATTAAGTCTTTCCGAGTAGTTCTCATCTTTTGAATCATATATCCGCCAAAACACCGATTTTGAAAATTTAAAAAAATAAACGAAATGGATGCCTGAATACAAGATTCTTTTTATCTTGCAACAGACTATTTGAGAAATATTCCCTTAAACGGATTTGCGTAAAAAAGAATAAATGTTATCAAAAGAGCATAAAGAGCTAAAGACTCCATGATCGCCATACCCGTAATCATCCAGACGATTAATTTTTTTTCCATGCCCGGATTTCTACCCATTGACTCAAGTGCACCCCTAACGGCATGACCCATTCCGACACCGGCACCGATAACGCCCAGTCCTATTGCAAGCCCCCCGCCTAACGCGGACAGCCCGAAAAATAGGCTCTTCGCAAATAAAGCGGAGTAAACTGCATGATGATCAACAGGTGCGGCATTACTTAGCGCCTTATAAGCAAAAGCGTTAACGCTAAAAGCAGATACCGTTAAGAATGAGAAAAAAGAAATAAAATATCTAAACATTTAATACCCCCGACTCTAATTTTGTTTATTTTATAATACTATAAATATTAATGTTCTTCTTCTAAGGATAAGGCAATATAAATAATTGACAATAAATAAAAGACAAATGCCTGCATTAAGTCGGTAAAGACCTGCATATACATCATTACCGCCGGAATTGCCCATGGAAGCAAAAACAATAAAACCGTAACCATAAATTCTTCTGCAAAAATATTCGCAAATAGCCTTAACGCATGGGAAAAAGGGCGCGACAATGCGGACATGATTTCTATAATTATCATTATAGGTGCGATTATTATCAATGGACCTAAAAATTTCTTGATATATCTAACCCCATGTTTTTTAATTCCTACGATATGCGAAAGCAAAAACACTATTAGAGCCAACGTAACGGTGGTATCTATGGTATCGGTAGGCGAAGTAAAACCGGGGATACTGCCTATAAGATTGGAAAAAAGAACAAAAACAGCGAAAGAGGCGATCAGTGGCAGATAAACTGCCCCTTCTTCTCCTATGATCTCTTTTAGAAAATATTCGGTCATTATAAATATTAATTCAAAAAAACTCTGTATACCACCCGGCACGACCTTCAAGTTTCTGCCTACAATAAAAGCAACAAGCAATATTGAGCCCATGACTATTATAGTCATCGTCCAATATTCCGGTATTCCGTGGATATTTATGAGTATAGGGGCTTTTAACATATCCTCTAATTTTCCGCTTATATATTTATATAGCCTATGTATCTAACGAAGGGGAAATTAATGAATAAATAACTAAAGAAAACGGCACTACCGTAATCCCGATTGCCGCAATGACAAAATTTATATCAAACATCCTGTTTGATATTATAAAAAATAATAGAACAATGAGCAAGTCTCTTATGACGATAAAATTTATTTTAAGGATACTTAATTTTTTAAAATGCTTAAATAGATAGAAAGCAGTATCCATTAACATAAAATAGGCAGATATAAAGCCCAAAAAAATACTCGCGAAAACATTGCTTACTCCAAAAGAAAATTTAATAATGCCCGCAATTATTAAAATGGATATTAAGCCTATTATCAATTCCGAAAAAACTAACCTGAATTTTAAAGGCTTCTCCTTAAAGCTTTGTGTTAAACTCTTTTTTGATTGCCCTATATATTTCATAAATTCCGGCTGAAAAACCAAGGATCACAAATATTATTAAGAAGAGATATTTAAAACCAAAATACTTATCGAGTTCAAGCCCTATAAAAATTCCAAATAGAATAGATATAATAAGGTTCAACCCTAAAGAACTCATCCTCGTTATCTGTTTTATAAATTCTTTATCCATTTTATTTCTTTTCTATAGTTGAAACAAAACGAGTGCTTGCTTAAATAAACAAGCAAGCACTCGATAATAAATGCAATTTTCTTTTACAAAAAAACACTTAAGTAATATATTGATTTAACCTACTTTTTTACCGACTTTCCCCATGGAAGCGAAGCGGGCGGCGTCCATTTTTTATGTTCTTTCGTAAGATGTCGGTTGTAAGCAATAATATTCAATGATTTTAAGTAATTAGCTATCTCTTTACCTTCGGCGGTAGTTATAGGACCACCATTAACATCCTTCATTTGATGAAGAACGAGCCTGTTCCAATCCCCGTATGTAACACCCTTATATTTTTCGACCCTATTTAATGAATGGCAAATAATGCACTTATCTTGCAAAAGGGCATATCCCTTTTTAACGGGCCACGGATAAATAACGGGCGGAACATATTTAGTTCCGTTCAAATTCATCGTCTGATAAATAATTCTATTATTTCCCCTTGCGGCAATTTTCATATAGCCCATAACGGGAACGTTGATTGCAACAAGCAATCCGGCCACTATTAAGAATATTTGAGAAAACTTGGAAACGGAGCCGAACTTAAAATTTGGCGTAAGGTCTTTAAGATAATAACCGAGAACCAAAAAGCTCGTTAAAAAAAGACCGGTAAGAGCCAGATATTTAACCGGCTGCATATTACCTAATTCACCTACCGACGGAGGAAGTATTCCGAATATTAACGAAACGATCCCGACTATCGTCAGAAAAATTATAAGCCCTATGGAGACAGTCGGCCTTTTTTTATCCCTGCCGTTTATCAGTTTCCAAAGCATATAAACGTAATACAGTACAAGAGCTCCACCCAACGTCTCCGTAAACACATACATAATCCACTGATACTGTCCGACAAGCATTATCCTATTAAATCCGACACTGGACGTAGCTCTAAAATGCTTAAGCCATCCGAAATAAACTACCGGATAAGTCACTAAAAACATGAGGGTTATTATGCCGGAAAAAGACCCGAGCCAGTCGTAATATTTCTTATTGACCTGATCGGAAGAGAAAATATATTTTACCCCCGCCCATAAAGCAAGCAATGCGCCCGCGAGAGCAAAGATCTCTATGTTCTTTTCGATGATTAGAAGCAAAACCATAGGAGTTCTAATCGGATTACTCGGATCCGGCCCAATCGTATAGCTTTGGGAAATACTATAGAATATGTCCGAAGTAAAGCCGGCAAGAAAAGCTAATATACCTATAAACAAATTCCAACCCTGATGCTCGGAATCCTTGCCTTTAAATCCGTAGTAATATATTGCTCCAAGTATCAGAAATATCAACAGTGTATCCATGGAATAGCCTATGACTCCCGGCTGAATCTTATTGATGAAAATCCAGAAATTAGGAATCCCGCTTTTCAAAATACTTAAGAAATAGAAATATACTATCGTTTGGATAGTACCTATTATTAAAGAAATTAATATAAGCGATTTAGCTAGCCTAAAATACCTATCCTCTCTTTTAAATATCCCTATATACTGAGATATAAAGGCAATCGCCATGAAGCCCAGCGCCAGCCTATTTATGAATAAATTAACTATATCAATAACACCTAAATTCATTGTATTTACTCCTCTTTTGACTTTATACAGCGGCAGGCGCTTTTGGTTGGCCGCCTATTAACGTTAAATAAACTAACAGAAGGAGAAACAAAATCCCCAGTATCGTAGCTGCCGGTCTTTTCAACGGGCTTCTTTCGCTCCCTTTATTATCAATAAAAGGTATAGCAAACAATATAAGGAATCCTATCGTAGGAATAATAAAGGTCGGGAATATGATTAATCCATGACCGGGGAAATATTTTAATAATTCCTCGTTGGCAAGGAAATACCAATCCGATTCCGGAGCAAAATGAAGAGCCAATGGTCTATACATAGGACCTATTGCTGCTCCGTAATAAACCGCGAGAAAATATATCACCGCAAATACAACTACAGCTACTATCATATCCCTATAAAATTGATCCGGAAAAAAAGGAATCGTTTTATCAGGATGACTCCATTTGTTTACATCGTTATCCGGCAATTTGCTGTTTTTATATTCCAAAGCAATACCCTGCTCTCCCGTCATCCTTACTAAAAATATATGTATAGGAATAAACATAATGGCGACAATCGGCAAAAGCCATACGTGGAAAGCAAATATATGCTGCATCGTCAAGGTAGCCGTTTCGGTTCCTCCTCTTACGATAATCCTTAAAAATCCGCCGACGAGAGGAACGTGAGCGGCAACGTTTGTAAGAACGTTAATAGTCCACCATGAGTTCTCGTTTCCTATTAACATATAACCGGTTAAACCGAGTACGATAACGATACTAAACAAGACCATACCCGCAACCCATTGAAGCTCTCTCGGTTTTTTGTAGGCTCCAGAAAAATAAACCCTCGCCATATGAACCAAGAGAAAAAATATCATCGTAAAAGCGCCCCATAGATGAATTCCAAGGAGTATATTGCCTAAGAGAACGTGATGCTTTATGAAATACGTAGAATTTCTTGCTAACGGAAAATACGGAACGTAATAAAACAGTAAAAATATTCCGGTTACAACCTGAACAATAAAAAGAAACGCAAGAAGGCTTCCAAACGTATAAATCCAGCTGCCCTTACTCGGTATCCTTTCACCGTTAAACTCATTTATGAGTTTGGTAAGCCCTATCCTTTCATCAAACCAATTTTGAATTTTTTTAAACATCAGATCCCCCTCTCGTTTGGATTATACACATACTTGTTTTGAACAAATACCGTGCCGTTTTCTATTTTATGCACCCATCTGTATAACGGTCTCGGTGGAGGACCACCGGTAACCTTTCCAAGAACATTAAACATACCGCCGTGACACGGACACAAAAATTCTTGCCTTAACGAATCCCAGTGTAGAGGGCACCCTAAATGAGTACACTGATTCGAAAAGAAGTTAAAATTACCACTAACATCCTTAACCAATACGACCTGCCTCGGAAGAGTATTAACCGACCACCCTTCTTTGACTCTGAAATAAACCGGAGTGAACTTAGGCGCCAATGGTTTTAACTTTTCAAAATCACTAACCTTACCCAGTTTAGTCCAGACAATATCTCTTTTTTTAAACAGCGGATTTAAAACATCTCCAAGAATAGGAACTGTCAATGCAACGCCTATCACAGTCGAAATCAAACCGATAACGACCAACATAAAAGTTCGCCTTGAAGGCGATTCTTCCGAACTTTTTGCCATTTCAACCCCCCCTTAATTTATATTATATAAATATTAATTAATTAAATTCCGATAATTTATTCAAAAATTTTACTGTCGCGGTATTTGATTGTATTGCGTGCTAAATAATCTTTTTTATCACTATAGCCCTAAAAAGTCAATTCTTTTTTTTATTTTCACCCTATTATGCCTTCCGAATCGGCTTAACAACGTTCGCTAAATATTTACCGGTAAAAGAGCTTTCACTTGAAGCAACTTCTTCAGGTGTCCCCTGTGCTATTATATAGCCCCCTTCGTCTCCGCCTTCGGGCCCCATATCTATTATGTAATCGGCAGATTTAATAACGTCTATGTTGTGTTCTATGACTATCACGGTATTGCCTGCTTCCACTAACAAATTTAATATATTTAAAAGTTTTTTTATATCGTCGAAATGAAGCCCTGTCGTAGGCTCGTCAAGTATATATAGGGTTTTAAAACACCCCGGCTTGGACAACTCCTTGGAAAGCTTAATCCTTTGGGCTTCTCCGCCCGATAGCGTAGTCGCAAGCTGTCCTAAATTTATATAATCTAATCCTACATCCATTAAAAATTTCAATCTATGAAAAAGCGACGGTATGCCTTCAAAAAATTCGAGTGCCTCCCTGACCGTCATATTAAGAACATCATGAATATTTTTATTTTTATAGGCAATTTCCAAGGTCGGTGCGTTATATCTCTTTCCCTTGCAGACATCGCATACGACAAACACGTCAGGCATGAAAAGCATCTCTATCCTCCTTACTCCATCCCCGCTGCATGCTTCGCATCTGCCCCCTTTTACGTTAAAACTGAACCTTCCGGGATCATAGCCCCTTATTCTCCCTTCTTTAGTTGCGGCAAAGATCTCCCTTATTAACGTAAAAATACCGGTATATGTCGCCGGATTAGATCTCGGAGTCCTGCCGATAGGGGATTGGTCTATATTTATCACCCTATCGAAATAATTTGCATTTTTTATATCGCCTACCTTAAATTTGCTAAAATCGTTTATATAACTGTTTTTATAAGCAAACATAGCCTTAAAGAGGCTATCTATCACAAGCGTACTTTTTCCGGAGCCGGAGACCCCCGTTACGCAAACAAAATTGTTTAACGGAATCCTTACATCTATGTTCTTCAGGTTATTCATCCTTGCGCCTTTTATTTCCAAAAAACCGGAAAGGCTGTATCTCCTACGTTCCGGTATATCTATTTTCAGCTTCCCGGTAAGATAATTACCCGTCAATGAATCGCTGTTACGCATAATTTCGGCAGGGGTTCCTTGGGCCACCACATAACCCCCGTTCTTACCGGCTCCCGGGCCCATATCAACGATATAATCGGATTTAAGCATGGTATATTCATCATGCTCCACTACTATGAGGCTGTTGCCTTTATCCCTTAAATTTATGATAGTTTTGAGAAGCCGCTCGTTATCCCGCATGTGCAAACCGATGCTCGGTTCGTCCATAACATATAAAACCCCGGTAAGACCGGAGCCTATTTGCGAAGCAAGTCTTATTCTTTGAGACTCACCCCCGGAAAGCGTCTGAGCCTGTCTCGAAAGCGCTAAGTAACCGAGTCCGACGTTAACCAAAAATTGCAGCCTATTTCTAATCTCAGTTAAAATCTTAGATGCAACACCTGTTTCATAATCTGTTAAATCCAAATCGGTAAAAAAGCCTAATACATCCTTAATGCTCAAGTTTGTTATATCCGCAATGGATAACCCCCCTATTTTATAGCTTAAAGATTCTTTTCTTAATCTAAAACCCATACAATCGGGACAGGTCTTTTCAACCTTATATTTTTTAGGGTCGAGTAAATAATTGCCTCCCTTTATGTTTCTTTCAAGCATAGGAATAATCCCTTCCCAATATCTCAAATGGAAAGACTTGTTGTCTCTCATAACATCGTAAAACTTTATTTTTTCATCGCCGGAACCATACAAAACGGCATACTTGACGTCGTCATTCAAGCGCCCATAAGGTGTATTGGGGTTAAATCCGTAAAATTCAGATAGGGCACTTATTATTTGATTCTTATACACCGGGGTTGAATGCTTAAAAATACTTACGGCATCTTCCCTTAAAGAAAGGCTTTTATCAGGAATTATGAGGTCCTCATCGAAATATTCCTTATAACCGAGTCCTCCGCAGTGCGGGCATGCACCCTGAGGACCGTTAAACGAAAAAGCCGCCGGCTCCGCCTTACCGTAGCTTACGCCACATTCCAGACAAATCGAGTTTTCCGTCAATATTTCTTCTTTATCTTCGTATTTCAACTTTAAAATACCCTGAGACAACTTCAAAGCAAGTTCAATAGAATCCGCCAATCTCTTTTTATTTTCTTCTTTTATAATAATCCTGTCTATAACTAGATCAATATTATGTTTCTTTTTCTTATCTATATATATGGATTCGTCTAAATTATATTCCTTTCCATCTACGTAAACCCTATAGAATCCGTGTTTAAGATAATCTTCAAACTTTGCCTTAAATTCTCCCCTCCTATCTATCACCACTGGAGATAATACAATTAATTTTTCGCCGGCTTTATGCGAATAAACGGATCCTACCATCTGGTCAATAGTCTTGAGCTCTATCTCTTTGCCACACTTATAGCAATGCGGAATCCCTGTACGGGCAAAAAGAACCCTGAGGTAATCATATATTTCGGTAATAGTCCCTACAGTCGAACGAGGATTTTTACTGACAGATTTTTGTTCTATGGAAATGGCGGGAGAGAGTCCTTCCACCGAATCGACATCTGGTTTGTCCATCTGTTCCATAAACTGCCTTGCATAAGAAGATAAAGATTCCAAGTATCTTCTCTGTCCCTCGGCGAATATGGTATCAAATGCCAAAGACGATTTGCCCGAGCCCGAAAGACCCGTTATGACGACAAACTTGTTTTTCGGAATTTCTAAGTTTATATTTTTTAAATTATGCTGCCTTGCCCCTTTTATTACAATTTTTCTGTCCATTTATGTCTATTCCTCGATATATCGTCTGCTAATTTTATCGATTCTATCATGCTGTTACAGTCTGCCGAACTTTTACCCGCAATATCGTAGGCCGTGCCATGAACGGGAGACGTTCTTATAATCTTTAGCCCTAAGGTAACGTTTACCCCTTTATCAAACGAAAGCAGTTTGAAGGGTATTAATGCCTGGTCGTGATACATTGAAACTATTAAATCAAACATTTTATATTTTTTAGCAAAAAAACTATCGGCAGGAAAAGGACCGGAGATATTTATCCCCTCTTTGCGGAATTCCTTTATAACATATTCTATAGTATCGCTTTCTTCGATGCCTATATCTCCGTTCTCTCCGGCATGCGGATTTAGACCCAATACAGCAATACTAGGATTATTCTTACCGAAATCCATTTTCATAGAATTAACGGATATGCTTATAGTTTTCCTTAAAGACTCTATGGTAATCTCAGCCGAAACCGCCTTAAGCGGAATGTGAATAGTCGCAAGGACGGTTATTATTTTTCTTGAATAAAAAAGCATAGCAAAATATTCAGAAGAGGTTAAATACCCCAAAAGTTCAGTATGCCCCCCGAATCTCGCCCCCCCTCGAATCATCATGGCTTTGTTTATCGGAGCGGTTGCAAAACCGGCAATTTTACCTTTCAATGAAAAACCTACCGCAGCGGTTATAAAGCGCTCGACATCCCTTGCATATTCCGGATTAACCCTGCCTAACTTAACGAATTTATAAGATATTGAGGATAAATCTACGACATTTAAAAAGCCACTTCTGTAAAAATATTCGAATGAAGATTCCGGCTTGATTAAATTTATCGGGGTACTTGTTTTGACTATATTTTTTGAAACATAGCTCACATGTTCAAGGGAGCCGAAAATAATCGGCATAATATGACTGCCGACTTTCATAAAATATTCAGACGATTTAATGGATATCTCCGGCCCGATACCGCCGGGATCGCCCATTGTAATGCCAATGAAATTACTTTTTTTTAACAACTTTATGTTTTACGGTTATTGCCCGTTGCATTAGATATATCTGCGTTAAAATTAGGCGGCAATCAACATCTTCACATAAGAATTTTTTCTTACCTTTTTTAAAAGTTTTGCAAGGTATTCATTAGTTTTATATTTTTCAAGGATAGAAAATATTTTAGCCTTCACCTGTTTGAATGTTTTAAACGAACCGCTTTTTTTCCCTACTGACTTAAGTATTGCGTAACCGAATGGCGTTTTAATGACACCGCTAACTTCTCCTACATGCAGTTTAAAGGCCGCCTTGGAAAAATCAGGTGATAACTTGTCTTTATAAACATATCCTATACTGCCCCCGTTTTTCTCCGAAGGATCCTCTGAATATTTCTTCGCTAATTCGGAAAAACTTTTATTGCCGACAACAGCCATTGATCTGATTTTAGAAATTTTTCCATATATGCTTGCCCTCAGTTTTTTACCTGCATCCGGGGGAACGGACAAAAATATGAGCTTCAGATTGACCATCGGCTCACCCCTGAACTCTTCAATGTTTTTTTGATAATAATCCAACATCTGTTTGTTGCTTATGACAATTTTATTACCGTAAATCTTTCTTAAGAGCTCCAATTCGAGAAAATGATTTCTGACTTGCTTAATATAGGCATCCTTATTTATACCCTTCTTTTTTAAAAAAATAAAAAACTGTTTTTCGGTAAAGTTATTTGAAGCGGCTACGCTTTTTATATAAGTATTTAACTGTTCGGGAGCAATATGAATACCCGCCTTTTTCTCCTCCTGTTTTATTAAAACCTTGCCGACCAAAACATTAATTACATCCTTAGTCCTGGACATAATAGCGACGTCGGATTGCGTAAAAATACCGCGTGATGCATCATTTTGCATATTTTCGTAATTTTTAAAGGCTATCACGTCGAATTTCGCAAAATCGTACAAAGTTATCGGCGTTTTATTGACTACGACGATTATTTTGTCGACTATTACGGCATTTGCGTCTTTTACTCCGGTAAAAAATATAGAAAGAGTAAAAAATGCTAAAATCACGCAAAACATAAAAATCTTAATCTTTTTCATTAAACTTATCATAAGTAGATAAACGAATTCTCGTTTTAACCCTGTTTTTTACCGACTACCGGGGCTGCTTTTTTCTTATTCTTAAAATTAGAACCGGCTAACGGCAGATTGTTATAAAAATATTTTATTTTAGACTTTGCTCTTAATTTTTTTACAAAATTCTTTAAAATTTTAGATGCCGACTTCTGCTTCATTGTAATGATAATTTCATTTTTAATAGCGGAAAACGGTTTAGATTTTCCGGCTACAATGCCGTTAAGCTTGATTATATCAAAACTATTGCCGACCTTTACTATTCTTGAGATGTCGCCTACCTTCGGTATACTGAAGGCCGCATTGTTAAAAGCAGGGGTAGTTTCCTGAAATTTTATCCACCCCAAAACACCGCCTTTTTTGGCATTAGGAGCAATAGAATATTTCTGCACAACGGCGCTAAAAGGCTTGCCGTTTTTAAGCATCTTATACGCAAGTTCTGCCTGCTTTAGCGACTTTGTCTGTATATAACTGGCATTAATTTTGGAAGGTACGTTAAAATTCAAATAATGTTTTTCATAATAAGCCTTTGCATCACCTACCGTAACATTGGCAACTTTATTTTTAATCTCTTCGTGTAAAAGCATCTGGACTAAAAGCCCTTTTTTGAAATCCAATACTTTAGCCCTGTATGCCTTTGATTCGTTAATACCTTTTTTTAATGCCTCGCTGACTAAAACTTGTCTATCGACAAGGCTTTTAAGCAACCTTTTTTCGCCGGAAGGCGTTTCTAAGTATACCCTTAAAGCAGAAGGAAACTTTGACATCTCATCTTTAAGCATAGGCAAAGTGATGGGATTTCCGTTGACCGAGGCGATAATTTTGGGAGAAACGGACTGTTTCTTGGCGCATCCGTAAAGACCTGCCGATATAGCAACGGAAAATAATGCTATAAATAAAATAGAACCCTTAATTTTTTTCATTTTTTCCTCTTAAGTATCAATATTTTAAAATTAAAATTCGCAAATATAAAAATATTTAATATGCTTAAATATTAACATAGCGATATAATCGTTGCAAGATAATTTTAGCTCTGTCGAGTTTATCCTCTTTTTGCGTAATCTTCTTCAATCTAAGTCGCATTTTAAATTCCCCTGCAAAGTTTATAATATATTCGGAAGATGCTTCCTTGCCGTTTACAAATCTGACCAACGAATCAAAAATAGTATCCGCAGACTCGTGAAATTCCAATACAAAATCCCTTTCCGTTATTTCGAGAAGTTTTATTTTTGAATTCCTCATATAACTTTTTAATTCGGCTATCCTTAAGAGATTCTCTACGGAATCCCCTATCCCGCCAAATCTATCAATTAGTTCCGAACTTATCGCGTTCACGTCTTCCGGCACATTACAATTCGAAAGTTTCCTGTATACATATAATTTTGTTTTATCGTCCTTTATGTAAGAATCCGGTATATATGCCGATAAATTTACCCTCACCTCCGGTACTATTTGAACGGGAAGAACGACGCCCTTAACCTTTTCTATCTCTTCCTGAAGCATTTGCATGCACATTTCAAGCCCTACGGCATCAATATGCCCGGATTGGGCATCTCCTAAGATATTTCCGGCTCCCCGTATTTCCAAATCGGCCATAGCAAGCTTAAAGCCGGAACCAAGTTTACTATAATCTCTAACTGCATTTAGCCGTTTTCTTTGAACAATGCTAAGATTGTCCATACTTGTCCCTACGACAAGCAGGCAGTAAGCCTGTATATGCGACCTACCGACCCTTCCCCTTAACTGATATAACTGGCTTAACCCGAATTGTTCCGCCTTGTTTATGATAATAGTATTCACATTAGGATTATCTAACCCCGATTCTATAATATTTGTAGAAAGAAGCACATCGTATCCCTTATTATAAAAGGTATGCATGATATCCATAATCTGACCGGATTCAAGCCTTCCGTGAACTATTCCTATCTTTATATCAGGCATTGTTTCTTTAAGCCGACCATAAACTCCATCTATATGTGATATCCGATTATCTATGAAATAAACCTGCCCCCCTCTATTTAATTCCCTAAAAACGACATCCTTAACGGCCTGCTCTTGGTATTCCGCTATATTTGTTATAATATTTTTTCTCCCCGCGGGTGGCGTATTTATTATACTTAAACCCCTTATCCCCGACATAGAAAGATATAACGTCCTGGGAATGGGGGTTGCACTCATGGCCAATACGTCTATGGAGTGCCTCATCTTTTTTATTTTTTCCTTCTGCAGGGCGCCGAATTTTTGCTCTTCGTCTATGATTAAAAGACCTATGTCCCTATATATGATCTTTTTCGATAATAGCTTGTGTGTACCTATAATTATATCAATTTCTCCGTTTTTGACCTGCCTATGAATTTTTTCCTCTTCATCTCTCCTAGTGAAACGAGAAATGCAGGCTATCTTAATGGGATATTTTTCAAATCTCTTCTTAAAATTGCTGTAGTGCTGTTCCACTAAAAGCGTAGTAGGCGCAATAAGCGCCACCTGTTTGCCGTCCATCGCCGCCTTGAATGCGGCCCTTATCGCAACTTCCGTTTTTCCGTATCCTACGTCTCCGCAAATCAGCCTATCCATAGGTTTATTGCTGCACATATCGGAGAGGACATCCCTTATTGCATTCGCCTGGTCTTCAGTTTCTTCAAATTCGAAGTCTTCTTCGAATTCTCTATAAATTTCATCCTCTTCAGAAAATGCAAACCCTCTGTTTGTTATTCTTTTGGCATACAAAATCTTCAAATCTTCAGCTATTTCCTCTATCTTCTTCTTGGCCTTTGTCTTGGCTTTCTCCCACAATTTACTGCTCAATCTGCTTAATTGAGGCGGGTTATCACTTTCGGAAGCAATATATTTATGAAGCAGGTATATTTTATCGGCAGGAACAAAAACCTTGTCTCCGCCGTCAAACATTAGAGCAAAATAATCCGATGAAACACCTTTAACCGTTATTTTTTTAATTTCACCAAACTTTGCAATACCAAACTCATCATGAACCACAAAATCTCCGGTATTAAGCCTCTTTATCTCTTCTAAAAAATCCGGCTTAAAACCCGTATATGCTGATTCCGCCGTCAAATCGGTATGCTCTCTGAAAAGCTCTTCATCTTTAATCATAAAAAGTTTGTGCTTTTTTGATATTATTCCGGAAGAAATATCTCCGACGATTATACGAAATCCACCGATTGCCTTGCTCTCATTTTCATATATACCGATAGATTCGAATATTTTTTTAAGCCTTTCACTATGAATTTTATTTTTGGACGGTAGAATTACCCTATATTGTTTTTTGATAAGATTGGAAAATATTTTTTTAATCAAACCTAAATTTAAACTGCCATTCTCAAACCTGAGTTTTTTTGTGAAATCGACACTGCCGTATTCTATGTTGAGAAATATCTTTTTACAAAAATTTTCTGAATTCTCGCCGCCGTGATATATTGTCGATTTCTTAATGTCGTAATAATAGATTTCGCCGGCTTTCTTCAGAGATTCCTTAAAAATATTTCTGTTAGCCGCATTGTTGTCTAAGCCTTGCAAGAGTTCCGTCTCCGGTTCTTCTACGTATAATACCGGATTCTCCGCAATATCTAAAATGTTCAACCTCTTCTCATAATAATCCGGGTTGACAGGAAATACCGTGAAATTATCGATATTTTTTAAACTTCTCTGCGTGTTTAAATCAAAATACCTCATATCCTCAACGGTTTCATCAAAGAAATCCATCCTGACGGGATATCGGCTTTCTCCGTTAAAAATATCTATTATTTCACCCCTGACGGCAAATTCGTTCTCACTCTCGACCTCATTAAGCCGTTTATAACCATAAGACACAAATGTCTCTATGAGTTTGTCTCTGGAAAAACTGGAACCCTTCTTGATATTCAAGAAGGATTTTAAAATACTGTCGGGATCGGGGACTTTAGAAAAGAAAGAACTTGGAGTCAATATTACTATAGCATTTTTTTCATGCCTTAAAGCATACAACAAGCTTACCGGAATTATCTCCTCGCAGAAAAAGACTTTTTTTGCAGAATCATGATTATAAAGAACGCTTTTTAAAAATGTTATATTTTTATATAAATCATTGGCGGAAGCATAACTATCGCATAGAAAAACAGTTATACCATCAAAGGTTTCTATCGATGACAGTACGTCAAGCGCAAAAGCCGCCGCATCGCCGGCTTTAGACCTTTTTAGCTCTGATATCGTATTCTTAGCTATAATCAACTGCATCGGTTAAAATTCAAAGTCTCCTGCCGGTTCATTTGCTCAAATCTTTAAGCGATGCCTGAGCGGCAGAAATAATCGCAATAGGAACCATATAGGGAGAACAACTTACATAGTTAAGATTTAAACTATGGCAAAATTCTATCGAAGAGGGATTCCCGCCATGCTCTCCGCATATCCCAAGTTTAATATCCCGCCTTACACTCGTACCTTTATCCACAGCTATTTTCATCAGTTCTCCGACTCCGCTTCTGTCTAATTCTATAAACGGGTCGGTTTTCAATATGTTTTTATTCAGATAATCCGGCAAAAACGAGCCGATATCGTCTCTTGAAAATCCAAAAGCCGTCTGCGTCAAATCATTCGTTCCGAACGAGAAAAATTCCGCTTCCTTTGCTATCTCGTCTGCGATCATGCATGCCCTCGGCAATTCAATCATGGTTCCGACGAGATACTCAAATTCCACTCCATATTCCTTCATTACCTCTTTGGTCTTTTTATTAACCAATTCCTTTAATAACTTTATCTCTTCGTAAATACTTACTACGGGAATCATAATTTCCAATGTTATCTTGTTACCGCTATTATGAAATTCACATGCCGCTTCCATAATTGCCCGAACCTGCATCTCGTAAATCTCCGGATAACTTACGCCAAGCCTGCATCCTCTATGCCCGAGCATCGGGTTGACTTCGTGAAGCGATATCGCCTTGGCTTTCAATCTTTCGTAAGATACGTGCATAATATCCGAAAGCTCTCTTATTTCTTTTTCGGTTTTAGGCAGAAATTCGTGAAGGGGTGGGTCAAGTAATCGTATATTAACGGAATAACCTTTCATTTCACTGTATAGTTTAAGAAAATCGGATTTTTGCATGGGCAAAAGTTTAGCAAGGGCCTTACGGCGTTCCTCTAACGTCTCCGAGAGTATCATCTCTCTTACCGCTTTTATCCTGTCCCCCTTAAAAAACATATGCTCGGTCCTACAAAGCCCAATGCCTTCCGCCCCGTAATTTCGGGCAACTCTTGCGTCTTCCGGTGTATCGGCGTTAGCTCTAATCTTTAATTTTCTAAACTCATTCGCAAATTCCATTATGGACTTAAAATCCTCATTAATCTCCGGAGTCACCATGCTCACGTAACCGGAGTAAACCTCACCATTGGAACCGTTTAGGGTCACTATATCGCCCCTTTTTATTATCCTGTCTCCAACCGTTATCTCACCGTTTTTTTCGTTTATTCCAAGGAAAGAACAGCCGGTTATTGCACACTTACCCATACCCCTGGCAACGACGGCAGCATGGGAAGTCATTCCGCCTCTTGCTGTGAGGATCCCCTCCGCCACGCTCATTCCGTGAATATCTTCCGGCGATGTTTCAATCCTTACCAATATTACCTTTTTACCCTTCTTTGTCTCTTCTTCCGCTTCTTCTGCGGAAAAAACCACTTCTCCGCTCGCCGCCCCGGGAGACGCCGGGAGCCCCTTTGCCACGACATCCTTATCGGCTTTAATGTCCACGGCAGGATACATGAGCTGCACGATAGAATAAGGGTCTATTCTCAAAACGGCTGTTTTTTTATCTATCATTCCCTCTTTTTCCATATCTACCGCAATTTTTACGGCGGCCTTAGCCGTTCTTTTTCCAGTCCGAACCTGCAGCATATAAAGAATACCTTCCTGTATCGTAAACTCTAAATCAAGCATGTCCTTATAATATTTTTCTAATATATCTGCATATCCTAAAAGGTCTTTATACACGCGAGGCATGACACGCTCAAGCGAAATATCATCCGGATTTTTTCTGGAAATTTCATTTACGGGCTGTGGGGTTCTTGTACCGGCTACTACATCTTCACCCTGAGCATTTATAAGATATTCTCCATAAAAACCGTTGTCTCCGGTTGAAGGGTCTCTCGTAAAAGCAACCCCGGTTGCAGAAGTATCACCCATATTTCCATAAACCATCGATACTACGTTAACCGCCGTCCCCCAGTTTTCCGGAATTTTGTTAAGCTTTCTATAAATTATGGCTCTCGGCACGTCCCATGATTCAAATACGGCAGATATACCCATCCATAGCTGTTCCTCCGGGTCACTCGGGAACTCGATCCCCCTTTTTTTTCTAACTACGTCCTTAAATTCATCGACGAGGCTCTCGAAGTCACCGTAAGTCAACTCATTATCATTTCTTACCGATCTTTCTTCCTTCTTTTTCTCCAAAATGGATTCCATAACGCTTGAATCTATTCCAAGCACTACGTTAGAAAACATTTGAATAAATCGCCTATACGTATCATAGGCGAATCTTTTATCGCCGGATTTATTTATAAGCCCTTTAACCGTATCGTCGTTCAATCCTAAGTTAAGAACGGTATCCATCATTCCGGGCATGGAAACCCTGGCTCCGCTTCTTACCGAAACCAGCAGGGGGTTACGTTCATCTCCAAATCTTGCCCCCATGGCTTCTTCCATCTTTTTTAGGTTGCTTTTCACCTCTCCCTCTAATTGTTCGGGATATTTTTTATTGTGTTCATAATAATGCGTACAAACATCGGTAGTAATAGTAAATCCCGCGGGGACCCTTATGCCGAGATTGGTCATTTCCGCAAGACCGGTTCCCTTGCCGCCGAGAAGATTTTTCATAGAACCGTCGCCATCCGCATGCTTGTCTCCGAAAAAATAAACATATCTAACCATAACACCCTCCAACTAAAAATTATGATATTCAAATATAAAACAAATAAATAAGGATATATTAATAAGATAAATCGGAAAAATTGCAAAAATCCCTAAGAAAATCTAAAATACTGCCTAATAAGCCTATTCTCGAATTTCTGATATCTTTATCCTCGGTTAGAACTAAAATCTTATCAAAGAAGCCGTCTATAGGTTCTTTCAATTTATACATTTCATTCATTACGCCGTAAAAATCACCTTTCTCTATCAAATATCCGGTTTTCTCCTTAACTGATTCAAAAGCGCGTATAAGATGCATTTCCTCAGACGTAACAAGTTTATCAGCATCAAAGTCGCCTGCTACGGCATGCTTAGTAATATTATTGATTCGTTTATACACGCGGGACAGCTCAAAAATCTCTTCGCGCAACTTATGTTTAGAGAGAAAATCTATTTTTATAAAAGAGGTATAAAAATCTTGAGATGCCGTGGATGACAGAACCGATACGATCTCATCAGATTTATACCCCATGGAAATAAGGAAGTTTTTAAATCTGGCATTCGCAAAGTTTATAAACCTCTCTTTCAATTTGTCTCTGTCAAGCCTTTGCTCATTAAAAAAACTATTAAAATAAAATCCAAATATATCAGTCAAGTCTATCCTGTATTTTTTATCTAAAATAATCTCTATTGTGCCTATCATTGCCCTTCTTAAATAAAAAGGGTCCGATTCTCCTGTCGGAAGCCTTTTTAGCATCACGAACGAAAAAATCGTATCCAATTTATCCGATATAGAGCAAAGAGCCGATAAATCATTCGATGGCAGAATCCTTTTTTTAGCCTTGGAAACAGGATAATAATGCTCCTCGATAGAGAGAGAAACCTGCTCGTTCTCCTGCAACATCTTCGCGTATATTTTACCTATTATACCCTGCATTTCGGGAAATTCATATACTACGCGGGTTGCAAGGTCAAATTTTAATAAACCGGATACACGTTTAAAATCCGACAAAATATCCGGCGCAAAATTACATCTGCCCGCTATAAAAATACCTAACCCTCTTATACGTTCCGTTTTATCGAAATATGAACCTAATCCCTTGTAGAATAAGATATCTTTTGTAGCGGAAACAAAGTGCGATAACGGCTTTTTAATATCGTCTTTAAAGAAAAAATCGGCATCGGCAAGCCTTGCCGCCAAAACCTTGGAATAACCGGCTCTGACATTGCAATCTATGGTTTCTTTTACCGAAGAATCAGGTTTTATATCGGCAATGCCGATAAAGAACGGCAACAAGACGTCGTTCAATCTTAAGGGAAAAAATCTCTGATGCTTGCGCATAACAATCGATAATAATTCTTTGGGAATCGATAGAAATTTTTTGTTGAATTCGCCTATTACCGCATAAGGCGTCTCGGTTAAACCGGCTATTTCATCTAAAAAATCTTCGTCGTATTCCGGCATGTCCGCATTTATTTTTTTTGATGCCGTCATGAGTTCACTTTTTATATACTCTTTTCTTTCGTCATTTTTTAAAATAATCCCATTCGACTCAATAACATCAAAATAATCCTGCGAACTGTATATCCTTACCGGACGCAACTTATAAGAATTTGTTTTTTTAATATAGGTTAAACCCGCGGGCTTGACGTCTCCGAAATCAAACGACAAAGTTCTACCGTTAAAAATGGATGATATCCACAAAATCGGCCTCGGGTATCTTATATCCTTATTCAACCAGAACATGGTTTTTTTAAAGGGAATGTTTTTGATAATACCCGGAATGTTTCTACGCAACAAATCTACTACGGGAATACCCTTAATCGTCTTTTTATAGGCTATATATGCCCCTTTTTTTTGATTTAAAATATATATTTTTTTACGATTTGAGATTCCGTTCTTTTTCATAAAATGAATAAGCGGCGGCGCAGGGGTATCCCCACGATAGGAGATGCCCAAGGGTGGTCCTATTATTTCCGATTCGCCACTTAAAGTCTTTATCGGCAAGCCTTTGACTAAAGCGACAACGCGCCTCGGGGTCGAAAATACGGAAATATCCGGCTTTTCCGACAGCATGGCGCCATTTTCGAAAAAATCCTGCAATAAGCCCTTTAATGCTATAGGTATATTCCTTACTTCGCCGTAAGGAAGCTCCCCTGAACCTATTTCCAACAGATATTCGCTCACGATAAATAATCCTATTAAATTAAACTAATTATAAAATATATTTTCTATATTAATTTTACGGCATCGGTAACAATATTTGCTTCTTTCTTGCCTATGTATAATTTTGCACAACCCTCTGCAAGAAATCTGACCCTTAATATAAAGTTCATCCTTTCCGAAACGCTTATGAGTCCTCTCGCATCTAACAGATTAAAAATATGAGAACATTTGAGGCAGAATTCGTAAGCAGGTTTGACTAACTCTTTTAACCCTAAGGCAAGCAGCCTTTTGGACTCATTTTCGTAAATATCAAACAACTTGTGCAATGTTGCGCCTTCGGCATATTCAAAGTTATATTCGGAGAATTGAAGCTCGTCGTTTTCGTGGATATCGCCATATTTCACAAAGTTATTCCACTGTAAGTCAAACACGTTATCCTTATTTTGAAGGAACATCGCAATTCTTTCCAATCCGTAAGTAATCTCTATCGCCGGCTTTACGAGTTCTATACCTCCAACCTGCTGAAAATGGGTAATTTGAGTAACCTCCATGCCGTCAATCCATACTTCCCAGCCCAAACCCCATGCCCCTAATGTGGGAGATTCCCAGTCATCCTCTACAAATCTAATATCATGCACATTGGGATTGATATCGACGCTTTTGAGACTGTCCATGTAAATCTCTTGGATCTTCTTTACGTACGGTTGAATAATAACCTGAAATTGATAAAAACGCCCCAATCTATTCGGATTCTGACCATATCTGCCGTCGGTAGGCCTTCTGGAAGGTTGCACATATGCCGTTCGCCAGTCTTCGCCCTCCAAACATTTAAGAAACGTATAAGGCGCAAACGTAGCGGCTCCCATTTCGATATCGTAAGGCTCTAAGATTACGCACCCGAAATCAGACCAAAAACTTTGCAGTTTGAATATTAAACGTTGAAAATCTAAGTTTTTAATAGTTTCTTCCTTTAAAATTTTTTAGATAAAAACGCTTTATTATACTAAAGGGCAAGCATATTTTCAATAGATTTTCTTGCTTGAATTCTGACGTCTTCAGGAATTTTTATAATATTTCTCATATTTTCAAGCGAGTCTATTATGTTGTCAAGATGGGTTTTTTTCATGTTCGGACAAACAAGCCCGCTATTAGAAGAAATGAATACCTTGTCTGGATTTTCCTTCTTCATTTTATACATTATTCCCCTTTCCGTTCCGATTATAAAATACTTTGCATTCGACTCCCTTACAAATTTATACATGCCGGATGTCGAAGAAACATAGTCGGCAACGTCTATTGTTTCCGGCGTCGACTCCGGATGCGCTACAAATACCGCTCCGGGATATTTCTCCTTTAAAACCTCAACATCTTCGGGGTTAGTCCTTTTGTGAGGAGGACAATACCCTGACCAGCATATTACATCCTTATCTGTAAACCTTTGGGTGTAATTTCCTAAATTTTTATCCGGTATCATGATGACCCTCTTGCCGGGCAGAGAATTAACAACCTTTACCGCATTGGCGGAAGTACAGCATATATCCGAAACCGCTTTGCACTCGGCAGACGTATTTACGTACGCAACAACCGGAGCATCCGGATAATCGTCTTTTAAGCGAAGAACATCCCTTGCCGTTATCATATCAACCATCGGACAACCCGCGTCTTTATTGGGAAGAATAACGGTCTTTTCGGGGTTCATAATTGCTGCGCTTTCCGCCATAAACCTGACACCGCAGAATACTATAATATCGGCATCGGTTTTATTTGCTTCGATGGAAAGCCCTAAAGAATCACCCTGAAAATCGGCAATTTCCTGAATTTCGTCCCGCTGATAATTATGCGCCAATAATATTGCGTTCCTTTTTTTTAAAAGGTCATCTATAATTTTTTGTTTGGTTTTTATATCGCCGTAATTATTGTAATTAATCATTTTAAGACTCATTTGAAAGATTTTAGTTGGATTTTAAACTTGTTTCTATTATTATAACATAATATAATTTAAATTTACACATAAACCGGCATATTAATGTCAAAAAGGTGCAAAAATGAATTCGATAAAGGAAAATGCGGCTGTGGCCGATGAATCTAAATTTGAATACGAAAGAATTTTAACGGGAGACAGGCCTACTGGGCCGCTTCATCTCGGACATTACGTCGGCTCGTTAAAAAATAGGGTAAGGCTGCAAGATAAATATGAAACTTTCATTTTAATAGCCGATATTCAGGCGCTTACGACAAATTTCGAACATCCCGAAAGGCTTAAGGAAAATATTTTTCTTGTAGCTTTAGATTACCTTGCATGCGGCATTAATCCGAATTTATCTACCATAATCATACAATCTATGATACCCGAAATTGCCGAACTTACCGCGTTTTTTTCAATGCTGGTCTCGGTTAATCCTTTAAGACATAATCCTACGATTAAAACTGAGGCAAAAGAAAGGGGGTATAAGGAATTAACTTACGGCTTTCTAGGTTATCCCGTAAGTCAAACCGCCGATATCGCAATTTTTAAGGCCGATTTAATTCCGGTCGGCATAGACCAGCTTCCGCATATCGAGCTTGCAAGAAAAATAGTCAGAAAATTTAATGAACTATACAACTGTAACTTGATGAAGCCCTTCGCTCTGATAGATAAATTCTCAAAATTAGTCGGACTTGACGGAAACCTAAAAATGAGTAAATCATATGGAAACGCAATTAACCTTTCCGACAATTTCGATTTAATAAAAACTAAAATCAGGTCTGCGCTAACGGACGAGAACAGAATTCATCCTGCGGATAAAGGTAATCCCGAAATTTGCACTATTTATTCGTACCATAGGGCTTTTTCTAACGAAAATCTCATAAGGGAAACGGAATATGACTGCAAAAACGGAAAGATAGGGTGTGTAAAATGTAAAGAAAATCTTTTCAAAATCATTAAGGAACTCCTCGAGCCGATGAATGAAAGGAGGTCTTATTATCTAAACAACAAAGATGAAGTATGGGATATATTGTTTACCGGAACTAAAAAAGCCGGATTAATCGCTTCGGACACCCTTAGAGAGGCAAAAGAATCCATGAAAATATCATATTCCTTCAGTTGATTTTATTATTGCAACGAAGGACTTTTAATGTTATCTTACATTAACAAGTTATCTTAGAGAATTACACTTCAAAAAACTAAGACGGGAGATTCATTCTAATGGCAAATAAACTTTTTATTATGCTTCAAAATACTTCACCTTCCAATCCTCATACGCTTGGGGCGCCCTTTTTTCAAGCGGCTGCCGCAGCGGTTATGGAATACGAAGTCGAAATCGTATTAACGGCAGATGCGGGTCTACTAATGAAAAAGGGAGTCGCTGAAAACTTAAGGATTCAAGAAGGAAGCCCAAAATCGGTATATGATTTTATCAAGGACGCATATAATGCAGGCGTTGTTTTTAAAATATGCACGCCCGCGCTTGAATTAAACGGTTTTACAAAAGACGACCTGATAGAAGAATGCAGCGACGTAGTGGGCGGGGCATACGTCATTGAAATGGTGATGGACGACGATATCAAAACCCTTTCGTATTAAAAGCCTATTGCTCGCTAATCTGCCGGCTTAAATACGTCCCTTTTAATCTTATCCTTTTTTATTATTCAACACATGCCGCAAACAAAATCTATTGCAGAAGTCGCGGCAAGCGTACCTTCACCGACCGCAGTCGCTACCTGAAGTAATTTTTTAGAACGGGAATCGCCGGCGCAAAATACACCCGGCATGGATGTCATTAAAGTATAAGGATCAGTCTTCACAAAACCGCTTTCGTCTTTTACTATATTCTTTAAAAAAGATGTCTGAGGTTTTATTCCTATAAAAATAAAAACTCCCTTGACGGTAATCGTCTTTTTTTCTTTGGTTTTCACGTTTTCTATCGTTAAAGATTCTACGGCTTTTGTGCCATTTACGGATACCGCAGCATGCTCTAATTCCAAGCCTATATTTTTTGCGTTGTGAATTTTTTCTTGTATTATTTTTTCGGCCCTTAATTCCTTCCTTCTGTGAATTAGAACCAATGATTTAACAATTTTTGCAAGATAGTTGGTCTCTTTGACTGCGGTATCTCCTCCGCCTATAACAGCAATATCCTCGTTATTAAAAAACGGACCATCGCAAGTCGCGCAGTAAGATACCCCCCTACCGGTGAATTCCCTTTCTCCCGGTATATTAAGTCTCTTAGGTGACGCCCCTACTGCTATTATTACCGTCTTTGCCTTATAATTTTCGTTAACACCCCTTAGTGTTTTATACTGACCGTCATCGACTACGTCCTTTATCTCGTCATATACGACGTTAAGCCCTAATCCTTTTGCATGCTCTTCGAATTTTTGCATAAGCTCGACACCGGAAAGAGAGGGAAAACCCGGATAATTTCCGATATTATCGGAAAGTGCAATCTGCCCCCCTACCGCCATTTTCTCAATTAAAATAAGATTAAGCCGAGCCCTCAGACCATATATTGCCGCCGATAGACCTGCCGGTCCACCGCCGATTATGATCAGGTCGTAAATCATTAATCTACCTCCTTTTTATATAAATATTTTTCGTTATTTTATGATTTTTATGTTGTTTTATTTGGCTGTGACCAATATAATAATGCTTTTATTAAAGCACATACAATCTTTTAAATCAAATGGGTTAATAATGAAAAAATCTCTCAATCTGCTACAATTGACATTTGCCTCTACAAGTGCAATTATCGGCTCGGGGTGGCTTTTAGGCATATACGTAAGCGCAAAATATGCAGGACCGGCTTCTATCCTTTCATGGTTTATAAGCGGGTTTGCCATAATGCTCATAGCATTAGTTTACAGCGAACTCGGCGCCATGATTCCCGCCACGGGGGGTCTTGCGAGATACCCTAAATATACCCATGGAGCATTTTTGGGATTTATAGCAAGTTGGATACTCATTATAGCAGGCGCCGCAGTCAGTACCATTGAGACTGAAGCGACCGTACAGTATTTAAATTTTTATATACACGACCTTTTTTCTGGCAAAACGCTTACGCCTTTGGGGCTGATTTTTGCTTTTTCTATCCTTATTTTTTTCTTTTTGCTTAATCTGTTCGGCGCTAAAATTTTTGCAAAAACTAATACCTTTCTTACATATTTTAAAATTGCCGTGCTAATAATCGTCGCAACCGCACTAATCTATATTTCCGTTAAAGACGGGAACGTAAAAAATATTACGAGTTACAATTTAATTCCTTACGGCTACGGAGGCATTATGAAAAGCATATCGCTGGGGGGGATCATATTTTCCTATTTAGGTTTCAGACAGGCTATCGACCTTTCGGGGGAAGCCAAAAACCCCGGGAGGGATGTTCCTATTGCTACTATATTATCGGTTGTTATAGGGATGGCGGCATATACGATTCTTGCATTCGGCTTTATAATATCGGTGCCTCATGTGCAAAACAACTCATGGAATATGTTAAATTTTTCATCCCCTTTCGTGAATCTATTTAATCTTTACGGATTCCCACTATTCGCTTTAATTGTAATATTCGGAGCCGTAATATCTCCGTTCGCAACGGGACTCGTATATATGGGGACAACATCGAGGATAACGTATGCCATGTCCAAAATGAAGTTTTTACCGAAAAGTTTTCATTCAAACCTTAATAAGTATGGAACGGCCTATATTTCTCTTATTTTTACGTTTTTACTTTCCGCTTTGTACCTCCTTCCATTCCCGAGCTGGCGCTCTTTGGTGGGGATAATTACGTCCGGAATGGTTTTCACTTACATATTGGGTCCCGTAGGACTCATGGCTTTCCGCAGATTGGACCCGCATAGAAAGAGACCTTTTCGTCTGCCGTTTGCCGGTGTCGTTTCATTACTGGCGTTTATAGTTGGAACGCTGATAATTTACTGGTCTGGTTTTGAAGTCATATGGAAGCTCGAGATAGGCATATCGGCAGGGATTATACTCTTTCTTTTTACCAATTTTAATAAAATTAAAAATAAATTAAAGGAAACGCTCATACCGGGACTATGGTTTCTGTTCTATATGATTGCTATTTTAACGATATCATTTTTAGGTAGTAAAAATTTCGGTGGAAAAAATTTGATTGAATCACCTTACGATTTAATCATCATTGTTTTCATCGCCGTCATATCTTACTTTATCGCAATTAATTCCTCCGTAACAAAAGAAGAAATGAAAATGATAATGGAGGAAGAGTTAGTCGGGGAAGAGTTGGATGCTTAACTTCTTCATGAATATTGGTTCTCTATCTCTTCAAATTATTTTTTATATTAATTATTAATATATAGCATATCAAAGAAGCTATGACGAGTATGATGGGTATTGAGCCTCGGGATTCCTCGAACAAGAGTCCCGCTATGCTCCCGCCGAAAAAACTTCCCGAAAATTGCAGCGTGTTATAAAGCCCCATTGACGTTCCGATGAAAGATTTATCCGATGACCTTGAGACCAAAGAAGGCATTATGGGTTCCGTAATAGAAAAGCCGGTAAAAAAAAGAATACCGCCTATGACTATTATAGGCAGCTCATAGTTGTGAAAATTCAAAAACAAAAAGATACTAGAAATAGCCATTAGTATATAACTGAGCTTTAAAAGACGAACCTCATGCCCCATATCTGCTTTTTTAGAGGCCTTCATCATAGCAAAAAGCGAAAAAATCACCATAGGAATGAGAATCTTATAGTAATAACCGGTTCCAAGTTCATTTTTAACTATTAGCGGCATAGCAAAAAAGAAAATAGTCATAAAAAACGATAGCAGAAAACCCTGCATGGAAAGATTCGCCAACGTTTTATTTTTAAAAATTTTTATGACATCTTTGAAAGAAATCTCTATTTCCTTCAGCGTTTTTCTGCTTTTAGGTTCTTCCACCCATATTAATATGGAAAAAGCAGACATTATGCCTAAAATACCGGATAGATAAAATAAAAAGGGGTAACCAAAATAAAACGATAGGAGCGGACCCAACACTATTCCCACGACAAAACTCAGCCCTATCGGCATACCCAGATACGCAAGGGCCTTTGCCCTATCGTTCTCTGAAACGGTATCGGAAACTAAAGCGAAAGCAACGGAACTTTCGGCGGCAACCCCCTGCAAGAACCTCAAGGAAATCAATTCGTAAATATTAGAGGTAAACCCTATTATAAAAGTCAAAACGCCGAATAATAGCATTCCGAAAAACAGCACGTTTTTCCTTCCTATTTTATCGGAAAAATATCCAAAAGGTATCTGAAAAATTGCCCTAGATAAACCGTAAATACCGAATGCCAACCCTATCAGTATTAGATTTGCCGTAAATTCTTTTGCAAATAAAACAAAAACAGGCAATACAAGAAACACGGCAAGCATCCTCAAGCCGACGACGGAACCCATCGCCGCAATCGTCTTTTTTTGCGTCTTGTCAAAAGCCACATGCACTCCTAAATTTATAATCCTAAACTATTTCCCTGCCCTTAAGTGACGCGATTGATAGCTCCTAATCGCCCTCAAAAAATCTATCTCCCTGAACTCCGGCCAGTAAGCATCACAGAAATAAAACTCGCTATATGCGCTCTGCCATAAAAGAAACCCGGAAAGCCTAACCTCACCGCTTGTTCTAATGATCAAATCCGGATCAGGGGAATCTTTTAAGTAAAGATATTTAGATATGTTTTCCACTGTGATAATATTAGATAAATAATCACAATCTCCGACAGAATCCGACAAACAAAGAGAATTATCTCCGGTCGGATTATTGTCCGAAATAAAATTTACGATGGCATCGCATATCTCCTGCCTACCGCCGTATCCTACAGCAATGTAAACTTTAAGATTGGAATAGTTTTGGGTTTTCTTCTCAAGTTTATCTATTACGGCCGTTAAATCTTTAGGGAGAAGATTCTTCTTCCCAATAACGGAAACTTTTATTTCATTGTCATTGATAAATCTGGAATTTATATAGCACTCAAGCCGACATTTAATAATTTTAAATAAATTATTTACTTCCGTTGTGCTTCGTTTGAAATTATCGGTTGAAAAAGCCCACACCGTAACAATCTTGACGTTTAACTCTAAACACCAGGACAGAACCTCGTCTAATTTATCGGCTCCTTTTTTATGCCCCTTATAGATATTTTCGAGACCACATTTCTTAGCATATCTTCTGTTTCCGTCTAATATTATTCCTATATGTTCCGGAATTTTATTACGCAAAATGTCTTTCTTAAGCCCTTCCCTATAAAAATAATAAATTATTTTTTTTAATAATGTCATTATTTTATGTTATAATAAAATAATAATGATGATATGAAAAATATCGGAATACTGCTGTTTTATTTCTTTTAATATATCACATTTCGATAATTTTTTAAACCGATGACCTGTTCATTACATCTAAATTTTGATATTGTTAACCTTATATGCTATGCCGTATATTGAATTAAACGACATACGAATTTTTTACTTATTACACAAAACTTCCGCAGCGAACAAGCCCGGCTTCGTCGTTTTAATCCACGGAGTCGGCGGAAATCACATCTCTATGCTTTCTATTTTTAACCATATAAGAAAAAAATATGGTAAGCTTTTCAACATATTGGTTTTTGACCTTCCCTGCCACTTTAGATCTTGTCTTATCGCATGCGGAACCGATAATGCGACATATTTAACTATGCCTATTAGCGACGGGATAAATTATTATGCGAAAATTATGAATGTTTTTTTGAAAAAACTATTCGGGGAATACAGCGCTTTCATTTTAATAGGGCACTCTATGGGCGCTCAAATCTGCATTAAATATGCCTCACTATTTCCGCATGCGGTAGAAAAAGTCATGCTCATAGCCGGATGCCATGAAACCCGTGTAAGAGACAGTTTTATAGAAAGCTTAGAGAAATCGTTTGATAAGACTATAAATATTTTTTTAAAAGATGCCCTCGCAACAAAGAGTAAAAAAGTTTTAAATAATGCCTTAACCGACATAAAAAGAACCGATCCGCGAATTACGGTAAACGATTTCAAATATATTCAATATTTTAGCGAACATTATGATATCGACATAAATCATATTAATGCCGGCAAGATTTTTTTCGACCTTATATGCTCAAAGGAAGATAAAATCGTAAAATATGACTGCGTCGTAAGATTGCACCGAAAGATAGTAAATTCGGAAATTCACGAAATTAACTCAGGAAATCACATAGATTTTTTATATCAGAATCCTTCAACCGAAAGAGAAATAGATAAATTCTTATTGACACGCGGTATGCTAAAATTATAGACTTAATAATTAAATTTTTATAGTTCATTTTAAAACTAATCGGAGAAGATTTGGAAACAGCCGCTTATAAATTAAAAAGCCCCTTGAGAACATTGTGCGAAAACGTTAAGGATTCCGATATAGGCAAAGAATTTACACTCAAGGGTTGGGTTATGCGCTATAGAGACCATGGTGGACTTATATTCATTGATTTGAGAGACTATTCCGGCATAATGCAGGTAGTATTTGATGAAAATTTGGATAAAGAATCATTTAAAACCGCAAAAAAAATAAAAAACGAATATGTGGTATCAATTACCGGGACGGTGGGAAAAAGACCGGAGGGAACGGAAAACACCGAATTAAAAACAGGAATGATAGAGATCTCGGCAATGAGAATTCAAATTATTAACGCAAGTAAGACCCTGCCCTTCCAGATAGACGAAGAAGCAGACGTTAACGAGTTTACAAGGCTTAAATATAGATATTTGGATTTGAGAAGCAAAAGATTAAAAGATAATTTGATATTCAGGTCAAAATTTAATCATATTATAAGGAGATTTTTAGACGACAAGGGATTTCTAGACATAGAAACTCCTTTTCTTACAAAAAGCACTCCGGAGGGTTCGAGAGATTTTTTAGTTCCGTCTAGACTGAACCGCGGACATTTTTTTGCTCTTCCGCAGTCTCCTCAATTGTTTAAACAAATCCTCATGGTCGGCGGATTCGAAAAATATTATCAAATAGTCAGGTGTTTCCGCGACGAAGACTTGAGAGCCGACAGGCAGCCCGAATTCACGCAATTAGATATGGAAATGTCCTTCGTGGAGATGGAAGATATTATGTCTCTTACCGAAGAACTTTTCAAAACCATCTTTGAATCTCTTCTTGGAATAAAATTGGATTTGCCTTTCAAGGTTATAGATTACGACGATGCCGTAAATATTTATGGAAGCGATAAACCCGATACGAGATTCGAACTTTTAATCACATCTCTATCGGACATCTTCAGCAATTCTTCTATGAATTTATTTAAAAATACCATTTCTAACGGAGGAACAATAAAGGCGATATGTTTTCAGGGCGGCTCTAATATTCTTTCAAGAAAAGATATAGACGAACTTTTAGCCGTAACTAAGGACTTCGGCGCAAAAGGACTTGCATGGACCAAAGTTGCCGATAATAGTGCTTTGGAAGGCGGAATTTCGAAATTCATAAGTGAGAATGAGAAAATATCCGTTATTGAAAAAATCGGAGCAAAAAGCGGCGATATAATATTTTATCAGGCAGACGAAAAAAAGACTGCCAATATGGTTCTTGGAAGATTGAGACTTTACCTGGCAAAAAAATACAAACTCATTCCTGAAAACAGATTTGAGCTTTTATGGGTTGTAGATTTTCCTTTATTCGAATATTCCGAGGAAGAAAAAAAGACCGTAGCCGTCCACCATCCCTTCACTGCACCGGCAGAAAAAGACTTGGAAATGCTTGAATCAAATCCGCTATCGGCAAAATCGGACAGTTACGATCTCGTGCTTAACGGAGAGGAAATAGGCGGAGGGAGTATAAGGATTCATAATCCAAAATTGCAAAGTAAAATTTTCGATATACTTGCAATTTCCCACGAAGAAGCAAGGCTTAAATTCGGTTTTTTATTAGACGCCTTAAGCTTTGGGGCACCGCCGCACGGAGGCATAGCATTCGGAATTGACAGGATATTAATGCTCCTAAGAAACGAAAATTCCATAAGGGACGTCATAGCTTTTCCAAAAACGCAAAAGGCATACTGTCCCCTTTCTGATGCACCTTCCGCCGTTAAGGATAAACAGATTAAAGAACTTGGGATAAGATTGTCCGATACAAGAATATAAGTATAATACCGGCGGTTTATCAAAAAACATATGCGATGCCTATAAAGAGCAGCAGTGCTATTACGGCATATCTTAACCAATCGTTAGGAACGTGCCTCGACAGCTTGGGTCCTATCGTGGAACCGGTTAAAATACCGACTAAACTTACCGCTAAAAGCGGCACAATCACATGAACACCCATCGAAAGATATACGGAAACGCTTACGGCAGCAATAATTAAAACCGACAATATGCTTATTGCCGCTGCAAAAAAGACCTGGAACCCTACTATGTCGGTTAAAAACGGAACAAACAAAAATCCCCCGCCTACTCCGAACATCGCTGCCAGAATCGCTATAAAAAACCCGGCGATAAAAATAAAAATCGGATGTATGGGGTAGACCTCACCGTCAATTTTGACATTAATTGTTTTAAAAGAGAATTTACTCATCTCTCCATCCTTCAGCGAGCTAAATTTATCGACGTCAATTTTTTTGCTTTTGCCGTTTTTATTATTATGTTTTTGTTTAATCATTTTATAAACCATTAATATGACCACCATAAAGGCTATATATCCGAAAAAATATTTGAAGGATTTAAGATCGGAAAGATATGACTTTGAAATCCATGAACCTAACGAAGCACCTAAAAGTCCGCCAAGCCCAAGCGTAGAGCCAACTAAAAACAGTATTTTTTTTAATTTTTTAAATCTTTTTTGCCTTAAATAAAAATGTAGGATAACAATCGGAGAAATCAACACAAGTATCTCGCTCATAACCTTAATGGAATTGGCATCTTGAACACCTAGGATAGTGATAAAACCAAAACTTGCAAGTATTCCTCCCGCCGCTCCCGTAGATGAAAACATAAAACCCGTAAATATTGCCCATAAAAATGCGATCAAGTAATAAATTATCAGATGCAAGATAGTACCCCCCTATTTTTTAAAATTAAGAAAATGAATAGCAAATGGATAGTATGGATAGTTTTGAACAACACAACTTTATATTATAACACGTTTCATCATTAAATACACTTAGATTATCAATCTTATCGTCATAGTTATTTTTGCATTTTTATGATACAATTAAGGCATTTTTCAAATACCAAAAATTTAGAACAAATTTAATCAATGGATTATTATGCAAATATTTAAAAAGAATATACACCTAAACATTAAAAAACGGAATTATAATATTATAAACGGAATCGAATTTTTATCTAAAACGGCTTTGAATAACGGAATAGACAATATCTTTTTTGACGGAGAGATTACATCTCTTTTACCGGAAATTCCAGAGACTAATCTTTTAAAGGTTTATTCAGATGCGAATTTTTTATGGACTTCTATATATTCCCTAAGTCTCGCCAATAAAAGGGCTATGGGATTTGCTTACGACCGGTCGTTTTTTAATTTTACTAATTTAGAAAAATATTTTACCGACGGTAAAAATATCAACGGCGGCATAGTTATATTTCTTTTCAAAAAGAAAGGGGCAAAAAGGGTTTCTTACGCGTTGGAAAGCATTTTCCCTATTTATAATTACTGCAAAATCTCAGATTTTTTACAATATATGCACCATTATTTTGAACTTTCAGAGAAATTGAAATTACCGGTTCTTATCTACCTAAACGACTCGGTTATGAATGAATATATCCACGATGAAAAAAAAGGATACTCCGAACGAACGGCTACAAAACCGCGCTTGTTTTGCAGCGATAGCAGGAATAGAAATGCCCCTACGGATGTTAAGCAAAATATCCAATTTTTTAAAAATACCGGCAACCATATTGAGTTATTCAAAAAAAAGACCAGCAATAATCTTGTGCTGACGGATGCAAAATATTTTCATCGTATTATCGAAAATGATGAACTTTCAAGGAATTCGGACATCATTCTATTCAATCTCTTAAATCCCTTTGATTCTGTAGGTTTCAAGAAATTGTTAAAAGACGACTGTAGGGATTTTTATAAAAATATTTATATGTTTGATGATTCCACCTTGTTGCGCCGTCAGTTGCCAGGCATGTTCTTGGAGAATGACAAACCGGTATTAAAATATAAAAGTTTAAAACTTATTAAAACGAAGAACAACGGTCAAATAATACCCGGCTTCTGCATAGACGATTTTAAAATGACAGAGGTTAAAACCCCGTCGTCTTTTTGTATAGGCTGTAATATGTTTGTTTTTTTGCAAAATTTAGAAAAGAAGATTGATTCTAACGAAAATTATATTTTAATAGGAGATAAAAACTGTTTTCCCCTTTTAAATTCAAGTGCGTTAAAATTTTCGTTTCAGAATATACTTATAATCGACAATCCCCTTTATTTCACGTTTAATTTAAGCCCAAAAGATTTGACCAAAACATTTTACGTCTTTATTTCCTCGCTAAAATTTTCCGAACAGATTGAAAAATTCAATAAAAAAGATGGGATGGTATTCGTCGTGTATGAATCTATTTACGACTTCGATTACGATATGGAAAGTTTAATGTCTCATCCTTTATTGAAAACCGTTAAGAAGACTATTATACGGAAGGGAATGAGCCTTAAGGACTCAAATGCCGGACATAATGCATCGGTTATATTTATAGACAACGATTGCAAAAATTTTGCAAAAAACGGGCGTAATTTAAACTATACTACATATCTCTACATAAACAGCCAGGTCTGCGATAAATTCGAATGCAAATTGTGTTATCAGAAGACCAAATGCCCTGCAATTAAAATAAACAATAATAAAAATATAGTTATTGATGCTGAAATATGTAATTTTTGCAGGTTATGTGTGGATATATGCCCTCATAATGCAATAAAATCAAAAAGAAGAAAAAGGGTTAGAGTGAAAAAATCGCTTGAAAACAAAATTAATCTTTAACAAAATATGGAAAATATAAATTACAGCCTCATACTAAACGGTGCGGATTTTAAGGAAATTAAATACCTGAGCAAGTTTATTTATTTCTCGTTAAAAAACGAAAACTTTGATACGTCGCTCACAATTAAGCCCACGTCAAATATATCCAATTACAGCCTCACATATGCTGTTATAAAAGTAGGCAAATTAGAATCTACGAGCTGTCTTCAGAATATAAATGCAATTATAAGTTTAGATTACCAATCCATATTGAACTATATCCCGTTTATAAATAAAGATACGTTAATTTTTACCGATTACTCTACTTTTAACGTCTGTGATTATTTTCTTACCGATAACGACATCGTTACGCAAAAAATAGGCGAGAAGACTAAAAATATTTATAAAATACCGTTAAGGGAGATAGTGGATTTAGAGGCTATGGGAAAAAACAGGGTAAGCTCTTACATAGCACTTATAGGGGCTTTTATAGCGAAAAGCGGGTTACTTGACGTAGATTCAGTATGCAAAGAAGCCGTTTTATTTTCAAAAAACGATGCAGAAAAGAAAAACATCATACAAGTTATTCTAAAGGGGTATGATTATGCCGCAGAAAACGGCTAACCGCCGGTCAGTCAGCCGTTAGCCGTTTTTTATAACAACCGCTGCATAAACCGTAAATCTCAATTCCATAATTCCTTATGTGATAGCTTTCTTTTAGGCTTTCATTTATTTTAGCTTCAAAAAAATCTTCAATATCTAATTTATTTACCTCTACATCGATTATTTTTCCGCAGTTTTCGCATATTGCATGCCCGTGAGCAGTGATGTCTCCATCGTAATGGGTTGAATTTTGCATAGTTTTAATCTCTTTTACTTCATGCAGAGAGGCAAGCATAGCAAGATTCTTATAAACCGTATTTAAAGAAATCATAGGATATAATTCTTTAAGTTTGATATGCACATCCATGGCAGTCGGGTGGTTTTTTGATTCCGAGATTATTCTTATAATGGCTAGTCTTTGAGGGGTCAAGCTGTAACCTGATTTCTTTATTTTAAATACAATCTCATTTAATCTATAATCTAAATCCATATAGACATACCATGTCCATCGTCAAACATTTTCCATTCCGAATTTGTATACGCTGTCGAAAAAGGCTTCAAGTCTCGTTACATATCCCGAATCGGCATTATGTTCGTCGATTTCCATCTCGAGATAAGGCTTATGCTTCATGTAGTCGGCAAAAAAAGTTTTAATAAACGAATCCGGACCGCAGGCGTAATTAGTAATATAAACGGCATTAAGCTTCGGATTATCCATTATTACTTTAGCCACGGAAAGAATCTTATGCCCCGAATGCCAGAACATATTGTCATGTTCTTTATAGATAGAAACATCGGAAATATCAATAAAATCCATAGGAACAACGGTTAAACCGAGCGATGCTATCTTATTGGGAATAGACAGATTAATCCCTTCATCTTGGGTATTATAAGGTCTGCCTACCAACACGATAATATTATTATATTTATCTAAAACTTCTCTTCCCTTATCTTTTAAGATTTCGAAAAACCTTTTTTGCTTTTGGACCGCGCGATTGAATGCATTTATTATTTTACCCTTCGAAATAGGCATATGCAGGTCTTTGAACTGTGACACGATGCTACTCACGGTCAAATCATAGTCATAATTGCTGCCGGATAACCTCAATTTAGGAGATATGACTTTTGTTTGACTAAAATCGATAAGCGATTTTATCATAAACGGAATACCCTGAATATATGGACATTGACAAGTATTCGCCTGAAAATTATGGTTTTTTTCTCTATTAACTAATGCCGGAAGAAAAATTGCATCTACTTTTTTATCCATCAGGTTTCTTACGTGACCAAGAATCACTTTTACCGGAAAACATGTATCGGCTACCGAAAGCATATTGGACAAATTAACGATAGACCTGTTAGTTTCGTTGGATAAAACGACATTAAAACCCAATCTTGTAAAAAATTCATTATAGAATGGAAACAGATCGTATGTCTCAAGGCATAACGGAATCCCGACGCGGGGTCTTGAAAAATCATTTTCGTTTTCGGCGGAATACCCCTCCAATAAAAGCTCTTTTCTGAATTTAAAAAAGTTTTCTCCTTTCTCTATTTTACTCTTATCTATCTCGAATATATCACACCTTGCGCCGTAATAATGAGACGGTTCCCGTCCTACCGTTACCTTATTGACATCGCAAAGGTTGGAGCATTTCGTGCATTCAAATGATTCCTGAGAATATTCCCTGTTTCTTAAATCAAAACCGACAAATTTTGACGGACCGTTGTTTTTAAAAGCGATAAGAGCACCACCGACGGCTCCGGTTACTTCGTTATTTTCCGGAATGACTATTTTTTTGTTTAAAATGCTTCCGAAAGCACTTGCAACGGCTTCATTAGAGGCTACTCCGCCCTGAAAAAGTATATGTTCCCCTATCGGTTTGCCCATAACTACTCTATTAAGATAGTTTTCTACGATGGAATATGCAAGTCCGGCAATAAGCTGGTCTTTATTTGCTCCTTTTTGCTGATGAGAAATAAGGTCAGACTCCATGAAAACGGTACATCTGTCGCCTAAATCGCAGGAATTACCGGCGCTAAAGGCTTTATCGGAAAATTCACTAATAATATCTATGTTGAGCTTTTGTGCCTGCTCTTCCAAGAAAGAACCCGTCCCCGCCGCGCATGCCTTATTCATTTCAAAATCTATCACGACTCTGTCTTTTATTCTTATATACTTAGAATCTTGCCCGCCTATTTCAAAAACGGTATCTACATCTTTATCAATAAAAATAGACGCTGTCGCCTGTGCGGTTATCTCGTTCTTTACTATATCAGCGCCGATATAATCGGCAATCAAATATCTTCCGGAACCGGTGGTACAAACCCCTTTAACCGAAACATTTACATTGAAATTTTTTAACAATAGATAAATTTCGTAAAGAGTATCCCTCACCATCTCTATCGGTTTTCCGTTGGTTTTTTTATATTTTTTGATTAAAAGTCTTTTATTTTCATCTAATAAAACAATATTAGTCGACACGGAACCGGTGTCTATACCTATAGATACCGGAACAGTAGTGCCTGAACACGATTTAAGGGTATTTAAACCGTCAACATCTGAAGTGTCACGGTGGTTAATGTTCTTCCTATCTAATTTATCGCGATATCTACCGGTAAGCTTATTTTTCTCAATGAAGTCTTTAAGGGGCTCCAGACCTTTGAATTTAAAATCTTTTTTACTCCGGGATATGATGGCAATTCCTATTGACGACATAATGGTGTGATGTTCCGGTATTATAAGTTCTCCGCTCTCAATACCTATAATATCCTCAAAGGCTTTAATCATCCCATGGTTAAACGCAACTCCCCCCTGAAAAATAATGGGTTTTTCGAATTTCCTTCCTTTTGCAATGGTCCCAATAAATGTTCTTGCAACCGCATAACACAAGCCCGCCACGATATCTTCGACCGGCGTGGAAATCTGTTGAAGATGCACCATATCAGACTTTGCGAACACGGTACATCTTCCCGCTATTTTTGAGGGATTTTTTGATTTTAAGGCAAGTTGCCCAAATTCGTTTTCTATATTTATATTAAGTCTCTCCGCCTGCTGGTCAAGAAAAGAACCCGTCCCCGCCGCGCATAAATCATTTAACCCGAAATCTTCAAGGAAAATCTGCCCCGTCTCTTCGCTTTTTTTTAAGATAAGAAACTTCGAATCTTGTCCACCCATCTCAATGACCGTTCTAACGTCCGGATAAAAATATTTTACGGATTCCGTTTGGGCTACTAATTCGTTTATATTAGGAATTTCCAGAATCTCTCCGATGGTTCGCGAACCGGAACCGGTAGCACCTATTCCCGCAAACCTATCCTCGTGAAATTCACTAAAAACATCCCTTAAAACATTATAGGCGGTCTTAACGGACTCCCCGTTCGACCTAACGTATTTCTTTTTTACAACATTCAGATTTTCGTCTAAAATGGCATATTTAACGGTTGTAGAACCAATATCTATACCTAAAAATAAATCTTTCATTATAAACAAACCTCGTTTGACGCTTCCGCTATGGCTTTCAGTTTCTTTTCATATCCGCTTCCATTTGCTCATATCGTCGAAAACCTCTTTTTTCCATATAGGAACGGTCTCTTTTATGTTATCTATCAAAAACCTGGATGCCAAATAAGAATCTACCCTGTGAGGGCTTGAAATTCCGATAGATATGGATATCCCTCCTATTTCTATTTTTCCCATCCTGTGTATAATGGCAACTTTTGTAATGTTAAAATCGGCGCGGGCAATATTGATCAGTTTACGAATTTCTTTAATGGCCATTTCTTCATAAGCCTCGTAAAATAGATATTTTACCGGCTTCCCTTCCTCGTTATCCCTTACCGTCCCATGAAACAAAAGAACGGAACCGGCTGAAGGATCGGAAACAAAATCGAAAACCCTATCCGTATCTATTTTTTCATAAGTTATCTCCACATATGAGTCATTCTCGGAAGCATCGGAAATACCGCCGCTAACCGGCATAATAATAGTTATCTCATCTCCGTCGGACAGCTTTACGCAAACATCTTGATATTCCATGTTGACTGCGAACTTAGAAATATTAAGAATGTCTCTTACTTCCGGATAAGTCTTCTCGACACTTGCCATAACGTCCTTTATGGAAGAGCCGTCCGAAACATTCATGTTTAATTCATTTTTTCCTATTAATTCTTTAAAGGCTGCAAAAAACCTGATATTTACATTTATCATATTATGTCAAACCCGCCTCATTATAAAAACAAAGTAGAATAATTAAGTAAGATGTTTCGATATCTCATAATAAATATGACCGATTTCGCCGAGTATTATATTTTCCATCGCTAATTTTACGGCATTTATGGAACCCGGCACGGAAAAAATTATCTTACCGTTGTATATGCCGGCAGAAGCCCGAGACATAATGGACGAAGACCCTATTTCGTTATAGCTCAAACTTCTAAATAATTCTCCGAAACCGTATAGCTCTTTATCATATATATCCCTAAGGGTTTCATATGTCATATCTTTGAGGGAAACACCGGTGCCGCCGTTTATTATTACGGCATCTATCGGTAATTTTGCATCCGGCAGACAAATTTTAACGACAAGACCCTCCAACAAATCCTTATCGTCTTTGATAATGCTATACCCGGAAACGTTATGCGAAAAAGAGACAAGCCGTTCTCTTATATATTTCCCGCTTTCATCGCTGTTTTCCCGTCTCGTGTCGCTTAGAGTAATAACGTACATGTTTAACGGCTTATTGGCTTTTGCGTCTTCTTTATGTTCTAAATGCCCCATAGTGATTGAATTTTAAACTATTACGTAAAAAAAGTCAAATAAACAAAAAAATGCCGAAAGGCACAAACTTACACGCACTTTCGGCATCATCTCTTAATATATTATAAGCGTTAAAAACTATACGCTACGAACATGTGGGTTTATTAGTACATTCCACCCATTCCGCCGGGCATTCCGCCACCGCCGGGCATCATTCCGCCTTTATCTTTTTCATCAGGTTTATCCACTATCATTGCCTCAGTCGTAAGCATAAGCGAGGCAACACTTGCAGCATTCTGAAGAGCTGTTCTCTCGACCTTTGTCGGGTCTATAATGCCGGCGCTAATCAAATCCTCATATTTGTTATCGGCAGCATTGTATCCAAAAGAGCTATCGGCAACATCGCTATTAAGAATTTTTTCTATAACAATAGAGCCTTCTACTCCTGCATTTTCAGCAATCATTCTCAACGGCTCTTGCATTGCCCTTTTAATTATCTTAATACCGGAATCTTCATCATCGCTTGCGCCCTTTAATTCATCTATCATCTTTGTCGCCCTCAACAGCGCAATGCCGCCTCCAGGTACGATGCCTTCTTCAACGGCAGCCCTCGTAGCATGAAGAGCATCTTCGACTCTGGCTTTTTTCTCTTTCATTTCGGTTTCCGTAGCTGCGCCGACGTTTATAACTGCCACGCCGCCTATTAATTTTGCAAGTCTTTCCTGCAATTTTTCCTTATCGTAATCTGAAGTGGATTCTTCTACCTGAGCTCTAATCTGCCTCACCCTCTTTTCGATATCGACTTTTGAACCGGCTCCGTCAATGATTATTGCATTATCTTTATTTACCGTAATCCTTTTTGCGCGACCAAGGTCGTTAAGCGTAATAGACTCCAACTTAACCCCTATATCTTCGGAAATTACCTGACCGCCGGTTAATATTGCTATATCTTCCAACATAGCTTTTCTTCTATCGCCGAATCCAGGTGCTTTCACTGCGCAGCAATTTAACGTACCCCTCAATTTATTCACTACGAGCGTAGCAAGCGCCTCACCCTCAATCTCTTCCGCAATTATAACAAACGGACGTCCGGATTTTGCAATTTGCTCAAGGATAGGCAATAAGTCCTTCATTGCCGAAATTTTCTTTTCATGAAGCAAGATATAAGGTTCATCCATAATACATTCCATTCTTTCGGAATCCGTTACGAAATACGGAGATAAATAACCCCTATCGAATTGCATTCCTTCGACTACCTCAAGCGTTGTTTCCATGCTCTTTGCCTCTTCAACCGTAATAACGCCTTCCTTGCCGACTTTATCCATTGCCTCGGCAATAATGGAGCCTATCGCTTCGTCATTATTAGCGGAAATCATTCCGACCTGTGCAATTTCTTTCTGGTCTTTTATGGGCTTAGATATTTTTTTAAGCTCCTTTACGATTTCGTTTACAGCCTTGTCTATTCCTCTTTTAACATAAATAGGACTTGCTCCGGCAGTAACATATCTTACCCCTTCCTTATATATTGCCTGAGCCAATACGGTAGCAGTCGTAGTTCCGTCTCCTGCCGTATCGGAAGTTTTAGATGCTACTTCTTTTACCATCTGAGCACCCATATTCTGAAATTTATCCGATAATTCTATTTCTTTAGCAACAGTAACACCGTCTTTTGTAATAGTAGGTGAACCGAATGATTTTTCTATAACAACATTTCTGCCCTTTGGTCCAAGCGTAACCTTAACGGCATCTGCAAGTATGTTAACGCCGTTGAGAATATCGGCCCTAGCTTCTGACGAGAATTTTAATTCCTTTGCCATAATTACTTTATTCCTCCGAATTTAAATTATTAATAAATAATAGTTAAGTTAAATTTCAATAGATATCTCCTCGTTATTCCACAATAGCTAAGATATCATCTTCCTTCATGATAAGGTATTCCTTATCTTCTATTTTAACATCGTTACCTGAATACTTAGCAAATAAGACAATATCATTGACTTTTACGTCCATCGGGACCTTCTTTCCATCTTCTAAAACCCTGCCACCACCAGCGGCAACTACCTTCCCCTGCATGGGCTTTTCTTTTGCGGAATCCGGAATAATAATCCCTCCTTTAGTCTTTTCTTCTTCTTGGAGCCTTTCCACTAAGACCCTGTCCTGCAACGGTTTAATCTTCATAAGTTACTTCTCCTTGTTAATTATTATTTTAATTTTATATATTTTTGCAATTAGCACTTACACCTATTGAGTGCTAACTTTATTTAATAATACGCTTATGTTTTTAAAAAAACAATACCGTAATATTTATATATTTACAGTCATATTAATGTATTCCAAAGAACAAATCAATATAATTGACATTTTCTTTAATTTAATCGATTTTCCTTTAATTTAATCGATTTATTAACATATTATCATTTTTAATTTTAATAATTTTGGCTTAAAGTTTTTTTATGATATGGCATTAAATGCAAAATACCATAATTTATCTAAACTTACGCGGGGATTGTCAATATTCTGAAATATCTATTAATTGCGGTATGTGTCGTTGGAACTTGCTTATTTAATAATTACGATAGAACTAATGCTTCTTCACATATCGTTTTTTTAAAAAAGAGAGATAATCTTGTTATGTTTATAAGCGGGGAAGGGTTATGCCGACCTGCGCTTGATATTTGCCCTTCTTGTCTTTATAGGATGTTTTGGGTTCTTCCCCTTCAAAAAAAAGAACCTGCGCAATCCCCTCATTGGCATAAATCTTTGCGGGAAGAGGCGTAGTATTTGAAATCTCTAAGGTTACGAATCCTTCCCATTCCGGCTCAAACGGCGTAACATTTACTACAATTCCACACCTCGCATAAGTCGATTTTCCCAGGCAAATAGTTATGACGTTCCTGGGAATCTTAAAATATTCTACGGACATCCCCAGAGCAAAAGAATTAGGAGGAATTATGCATACGTTTGATACCAAGTCGACGAATGATTTCGTATCAAACTCCTTTGGATCTACAACAGTATTGTTTATATTGGTAAATATTTTAAACTCGTTCGATATTCTCAAATCATAGCCGTAAGAAGAAACCCCGTAAGATATGACTCCGTCTCTAACCTGAGAACTTTCGAAAGGGCTTATCATTCCGCCCTTTGCCATTTTTTCTATCCAGTTATCGTTCTTAATCATTCCCTCTCAGCCTTTTGTAAATTAAAATTAATATATTAAAATATAACGGGAGGTAAAATGTCGAAACTACCTGCAAATTCTCCGGTAATCATAAAAAATACCATGGTTCCGACTTATTTTAGAGTATTAAGCTCAAACCTCCCGATATTTTCTTTTTATATAGACATATTTCGGAATATAAAATATCCATAAATATATAAAAAATTTAAACCTATGCAATTTATAAATAAAACCGGGTTAATTAAAACTTCCAGTCTTTTTTATCCGGATGCGCTTTTAACGCCTTTTCCTTAAGCTCATCCTTCGATTCCTTGTGGTTTTCATCCGGAATACAGCAATCGACGGGACAAACGGAAGCACACTGCTGAGTATCGAAATATCCGTAGCATTCCGTACAAACAGCGGGGTCTATAGTATATATGTCCCCTTCAGCGATTGCGCTGTTCGGACATTCCGGAACGCAAACACCGCAAGCAATACATTCATCGGTAATAGTAAAAGCCATAACAACCTCCTTAATATTAGTTTTTATTGTTATTTATTTGTATATTTTTAGAGTATTAGCTCAAATGACTTTAACACCCTTAAAGGCTTTAAGTCCCTTATATGAAGAATTAGAACCTAATTCTTCTTCTATCTGCAAGAGCCTATTATATTTTGCGACTCTTTCGGAGCGAGCCGGAGCACCCGTTTTGATTAATCCGGAATTCACAGCAACGGATAAATCTGCAATGAAGGTATCCTCGGTTTCTCCCGACCTGTGAGATATAACGGCACTCATATCATTTCTCTGCGTCAACTCAATCGCATCCAACGTTTGAGATAACGAACCTATTTGATTTAATTTTATCAAAACGGAATTTATTGAGCGGGAATCAACTGCTCTCATTATGCGACTCTGGTTCGTTACCGTAAGGTCGTCGCCTATAATTTGAATCTTGCCACCGAGCTCTTTAAGCAAAAGCGAAAATCCGGCGAAATCATCCTGTGCCATTCCGTCTTCTATGGATATGATTGGAAATTTATCCACATAGCCGGCATACATTTCAACCATCTCATCAATTCCTAATGCCGTTTCTTTACCCGCCTCTTTAAGAATGTATTTACCGTCGGAATAAAATTCACTTGCCGCAGGATCAAGGGCGATAAAAATATCTTTTCCCGGTTGATACCTTGCTCTTTCTATGGCCTCAACTATTAAGATTATTGCCTCCATATTGTTCTGAAGATGCGGAGCAAAGCCTCCTTCATCGCCTACTGCCGTCGGCATATTCTTTTCGTTAAGCAATTTTTTTAATTCCTGATATACCTCCGCTCCCATTCTAAGGGCTTCATAAAAAGATTTTGCCCCCGCGGGAACGATCATGAATTCTTGAAAATCAAGCATGTTGTTTGCATGTTGTCCGCCGTTCAATATATTCATCATCGGAACCGGCAAAACATGCGCGTTTGCACCACCTAAATAACGATAAAGCGGAATTTCCAGTTCATTTGCCGATGCAACCGCTACGGCTAACGATACGGCTAAAATTGCATTAGATCCAAGGTTGGATTTATTTTGCGTACCGTCAAGATTCATCATTATATCGTCGATGAGCCTCTGCGAATAGCTGTCTATTCCGTTTAGAGATTTTGATATGATATCATTTATGCCTTCTATGGCGGAATGAACGGATTTACCGCCGTAAGCGGAACCGCCGTCTCTTTTTTCGTAAGCCTCATATTCTCCGGTAGACGCCCCCGAAGGTACGGCTGCTAATCCGTTAATGCCACTTTCTAAAGAAACTTTGACGCTAATGGTTGGATTTCCTCTTGAGTCTAAAATCTGTCTGCCTTTAATCTCTATAATCTCACTCATTGCAAATAGCCCTCCAAATTTTGCTTAACCTTAAAATAATGATCGTGGTATTATAACATTTTTTTTCGTATTTCGAAAATAAATTTTATTGATATTTGTTTTACAAATCATCTATTTCTTTCTTTACTGTATTTATTAACAATTCCGTTCTCTTTTGATTTCTGCTTTCGGCATAAATTCTTAAAACAGGCTCAGTTCCTGAAGGACGCACTAAAAGCCATGAGTCATCTCGATATTCGAACTTAAACCCGTCCATAAAATTAGTAGAAATTATGTCTTTTTCGAACGGTACCCTAAAAACTCCGCTGTTTAAATCGTTTATCAAGCGTTCCTTATCCTTTTTCGGCAAATGCAAGTCCTCTCTCTTGTATGAATATGGATAGGGTTCATCAAAAATATCGTTTAAAAGTTCGTTTATGTTTTTTCGACTGATAAGCATAATCTTGAGCAGCATTAACGCATTAAGTATGCCGTCCCTTTCCGGTAAATGGGATGTTATCCCTATCCCTCCCGATTCTTCTCCACCTATGAATACATCACTGCCGTCTTTTATCATGACGGCGGCAATATTTTTGAATCCTATGGGTACCTCAAACAGTTTCAAATCATGATTTTTGCAGATATTATCTATGGATTTAGATACGGAAACAGTCTTGACCACGCTTCCCGAATAGCCCTCTTTGATAAGATAATTTAAAATAATAGAAAAAATCTTGTGGGAATCGATAAAATGTCCGTTAAAATCAACGGCTCCTATCCTGTCGGCATCCCCATCGGTAGCTAAACCGAGGGCAAATTTGTTTCCGGCACCCTTTTTTTTAAGAAATGATTTTAACTTATACAGATTATTATCTATCGGTTCCGGATTCAATCCGGGAAAAGACGGGTTAACACCTTCGTTTATTAAATCGCATTTAACCGAAAATCTATTTAATATATCGGATAAATATCCTATGCCGGCACCAAACATGGGGTCTATCGTGACGTCCAATCGCCTTAAATCATTCCTATCCGCATTGTGTATCGCATCTCCGAAGCCGGTAAATTCTATAATATGTTTTATATAATCGCTTTTAAAATCGGCATATTCGAAACTATTGTTGTCAAAGCTTTTAAGGGTGTCTGAGGCGACATAATAATTTCTTTTTGCGGTTTCTTCATTAAAATCGGGGCCGTTAGCAATTCTCTCTATTTCCTTCACATCCCGCTCAAGCATGGAACCGCCGAAAGAACTTTTAAATTTTAATCCATTAAACATATACGGATTATGGCTTGCGGTAATCATTATACCGGCGCTACATGTCTTATTTTTAACGAAATAGGATAAAACAGGTGAAGGACAAAAATTATTGCTCAATATTGTTCGTACACCTGCAGAGGCAAGAGCTTCCGCAGCCGTAATCGCAAATTCTTTAGACAAAAACCTCGTGTCGTATCCTATTGCAACGGTACTCCGTGAGACACCGTTTAAATACCTGCCTAACGACAAGCTTATGCGATTAACAATTTTAAATGTAAAATTGTCCCCGATAATGCCTCTGAACCCGTCAGTGCCGAAGTTGATTGAAATTGGAACCGAAATCATTTAATTAATGGTGTACACAAATAATATATTTTCATAAAATTAAACTAAAGGAATGTGAAAATTTTATATAATATGCTATAAAAATGCAAGAAATTTTTACCATCCATATCCATATTTTTAAAAATAAATAGATTAAACTTTAGTATTTGTGAAAAGAAAAAGCCACAAATCTTTATTCTTCTCTATCGCCGATCTAAATTTACAATTCAGAGATTTAACAGTGCCATTGTCCTCATTCTTCAACAAATGAAACCGGTTACCGTAAATCTCTTCTTTTATGAGTTTTTCAATGTCTTTAGTAAACTACCCAACAGCTAAAAACTATTGGGATTCCTGTTAAGGGCTATTAAATATGCCTGCATATGTGTATTGATTTCTATTGACCGCGATAGAATACGCATCCTACTTTTTAATGGTGTGTCCGGCGGGATTCGAACCCGCTGCCTCAGGAGTCGGAGTCCTGCGCTCTATCCAAATGAGCTACGGACACATTAGAAATAAATCTAATACGTAAACTTTCACGTAATATTATACATAAAAATACTCAAAATTTCGACATATTTAAATACTCCGGAATCCCAATGTAGTCTCTATCCTGAATATGTTTTGAATCCTCAAAGAAATTAAAACGTGCCATTTTATCGATTTAAATTGGGCAATGCGTCAAAGTAGGGTACAATAAATACATACTAATTTTATATCGTATAATATAATATATGTATAACATATAAGTAATTTTTTATTTTTTGGTATATTTACAATGATAAACGACAATGACATGACGAAAATATTAGATGCAAAAGCAACGGAATTTGCGGATATCGTCGAGCAGGACCTTGAGGAGATATTAACCGAGCTTATATCTAATAATTACAAGCAGCATAATGTCGACTTCGAAACCATAATTAAAAATGATACGATGAGAATATGCAATGAAATCAACAAACTTGTGACGGCAGTTACTATCTCACCGAAAAATAAAAAAAAAATGGCTGACTACAAAAAATTTTTGCCCGAAATTGTACGATTGATAAAATTCACCGCTAATTTAAAAAGCATAAATAATGCCATAGTCTTAATAAAATTTAATATCGGCAAACTTTACGGGTATCCTACATTTAAAAAACAGGCATATATTCCAAATTTTACTCTTGCCGTAAGCTCTTTTTTTAAAGAAAATATTGATATATTTTTCTTGAACGGCGAAAAAAATATAGATACAAAAAATAGAACAAATATCAAATTAAAAAAAATAATGTACTTAGGTCATAAAATATTGAATGAATTTATGCAAAATACGGTTTACGAAAATAAAGATGATATTAATATTGCAAATCCCGAAAATCAAGTTATGTATTATTCCAACATAATATCCCTTTTAGAATTAATTTCCATAAACAGTCTCGAATTTACGACCATTTGAATTTTTAACGATCTTTTTTTACTTGAAGCCTAAATATTTTATTTTTCCCTTATATGAATAGCTTATGCCGGATAACCCGACCTTTATTATAAAAATATCTTTTATGTTTGTTCCGGCATGAACATAGTAGGGTTTTCCGTCGATTTTGATTAAAGCAACCTTGCCGCCCGTGAATATTAAAGACGGATGTAGCATCATATCATGGGAAAACTCTTTGATTTTTATATTATTAAAAAAATATGGCAATACGTTGCCCGAATGACGTGAAGAATCTCTTCCGTTATTTTTTGCAGAAAGAACAAAACGAGAATTAAACTTCACATCTCTTCTGTCCGGAAGATTGAATATATCCCTCAACTTGGCAATATTGCCGACACTGCCCGTCAACCTTTTCGCCATGACTTTTCTTTTCATTTTTGTTACGACCCTGTCCCTTTCTTTACTACCGAGATGACGACGGGATTTTACCATATGACCTTTTAATCCCCCGGATTCGCCTTTCATTGACCCTATAATTAAAACTATGATGAGAATTCCGACAACTACGAGTATAATCCACTTAATTATGCCTTTAAAAAGGCTTAAAATACCGGTGACAGTCACTTTGCAGCCCCTCTCTCTTTAACTAATCCGATTAGCCTAACGTACATAACGGCATTCATGCTTTTAATAGATACTAAAGATATTCTTTTAATCTCTATCGGAAACGCGTTAAATGTTTTTAAAAATGAAAATACGATTCCGATATTGTAAATTTTTTTCAACGATATTATTATGTCCTTAGAATTCAAGGATGAATTATTTTTATGGACCCTTGCATTTGTTCTAACTTCAATATCAAGACCGCTTTTTTTCAGATAATTTATATACGATAATATCGTTAAAATATCGGTAGACAACCTGTGGTATCCTGCCTTGAATCTTACGAGCTTTACTCTTTTCAAATTGCTCAGCCTGACTTCTAATGATCTTTCTCTATGTGCTTTATTCATATAGACGATATTTAACCTGTAATAATCATGAATTAGCGGAAATAAATTGAAACAAAATAAATAAATAACCGATAGAGACAATAATGCTATTGCAATAGGTTTGCCATTCTCAAATTTTTTCATTTTATGTTTCCGTAAAATTTAATATAGGGTCTTTCAAATTTGTCTAAATCATATGAAAAATGCATATTTTTCAAGGATGACGCGTTTTCTAAAAGCATATCGTAACTCTTGGCAAACTTTCTATATCCGCCAAAAACAAGAGCTGTTCCCTTCACCGCATATAAATTTTTTACTTTTGTTATGACGAGACTTTTTATTTTAATCCCCTTTGGAAAAATAGATATAAGCCTTTTTAAATAAGGAAGAATATAGGGGGACTCAAATTGTTCATTAAAAGAAGCTTTCTGTCTTTCGTATTTTATCTGTCTTGATAAATGACCGATATTACTGTTTAAAACATTGATTCCCCGACTTTCCGTATATATTTTTTTGTTTACGGATAGGATGATAAATTGCATTATAATGATAAAAACGATTAATACCCCCATATAAATATTATTCAGTCTATTTTTTTTAATACGGAGCTCTTTTAATTTAACATTAGGATTTTCGAAATGCGGCGTCTGTCTCTCCATATTATCAAAGAATTCAAAAAAATCTCCCGTATTAAAATTAATTATTCCGGCTTCGGGGAATAATGCGTTAATATTATGATTAAAATCCCCATCGTTGCCGTTTATAAATATTTTTTCTATTTTGACTCCTTTATAATTCAGTTTGGCTATCAGGAGTGTCAAATTTTCATTCAGCATGTCCCCTTTAAAACTAATCACTGGAAATATGCTAAATCCATTTGTAATTACCGTAATTTTATAAATATTTTCCGTTTCTTCAATAAACATGAATGTGCCATACTTATCTGCATTCAGTTTTTCATTTAAAAAATTTAAAAATAATATTGCCAAATAATCGTAAGGTATAACGAAATCAATACCTTTTAACAAATAATATTTCTTGATATTAGAGGGTAGACTATGATATATTCCGTATTCTTTACTACCGTTGAAAGCGACAAAATAAGATTTACTCCCGTAATACTTACCGAGATATTTATTGGAACCGGGTTTCGTTGCCCGCCCGATATCTTTTTTATAAATCACCGAAAAATTTATATTTTTAGATATCACGGCAACCGCGGCAACTCCTCCGCCGTATTCGGTCTCATTTGGATTATCGTGCGAAAAAACAGATTTGTCGCCGTCAAAGTATTGGTATATCCCGTACTCTTCTATATAAATTATATTTTTAGGCATTTAAAATCATGTTTTAATTAATAATTATTTTTATTTACGTTTATAAGCTCAAACCCTTGTGATCCAAATTTAACGCATTTTAATTCTCCGTATTGGTTTGATTCAAATTTATCAGTTTCGGTAAGTGATCTGCCGGTATTTCTATTTCATAGCCGGACGGTCTTATTGGAACATAGTCGGTTACTATATCACTAATTCTGTTCCAACTTTCATATTCGACCATTCCCCTGACTTCGGGAAGATAAGAATTTTGGAATGCCCCGTTTATCCTTGTAACAGAGGTATAAGAGTCCCCCTCGCCATATTTGTAAATCGGAATGTTTTTATCAATGCAATGAAAGACCGAATCATCGGCATAACTTAATATTGCCTCGTTACCCTTTACCGCCTCCACTATAAAATAAAGTTTAAGGGGCCCGTCACTCACTACTCTCTCGTATTTATGATAACCGAACTTCTCCTTTATGCGGTAATATCTCGTGATATAGCAAGTTGCTCCCGTTATATAAAAATTTTTTCCTATATATGAATCGTAAGCGCCACCATAATTGCTTATGGCTATGGGATCTATATAAATTATTTCCTTGCCGTTGATTATGGAACTTCCAGGTATATTATCGCTTACCTCTCTGTAATAGTTGTAATAGTTACCCGATACGTGATTTTCGGCAACCGATATGGTGAGCGCATAGCTTATTTCTCTGAGGGTACCGCTCACGATGCCGTTATTGACACTGAGGCATATTTTAGTATCGTTTTTAGACTCTATGGTACCGTATATACAATTTGGATAAGACTTACCTTTAATAAGGTTTATTCCAAGTCCTTGAGGTAAATAATCTGCTTCTTGAAGGGGCAATATGTCGCCGAACTTTCTGTTATTATTTACGTAAGTGCTTTCGGCGTTTATCAGCGTATTTGCAAGTATGGAGACGTTATTGGCCCTGTCCTCGAATAACGCCCCTTTAAGCGCCGGCATCGACATAACCGCCATTATAGAAATGACGATTATGGAAACGACGACCCCCATTAGTGAAAATCCTTTATTGTTGCCCTTGCCCGCTATAATACCTGTAATGATAAATCGCATAAACATCTTCTATCACCTCCTTCTCTTATATTTTTTTTAAAAAAGGGTTAAGATTGAGGTTAAAAATCCAACCGTCGTCTTTACGATTTTGCTCAAAAGAGAGCTTTTTACGTCAATATCGGCATCGGCATAACTTATGCCGCCATTCACATTCGGACTCATCAAAGTTGAACTGACGGTAACAGCGGAATCGGCATGAGACATGCCGTATTTATTCAATGCAAATGAGACTCTCGCCGCGTCGGAGCTGTAAACAATTTGTCCCACCGCGCCCGTAATGCCTTTGCTAATTTCCCGCGATACGATATCGGAAGAAGCGGAATATTTCGGCATAAAAATATTTAATTCATTTTTTTTATTTCTAAGCTCTATGCAAATATAAACGCTATTTTTAAATAATTTCTTTTTAATACATCCTTCACCGTTACGATCGTAAATAGCCATCGGACTCAAATAGGGAGGTCTTTCCCTTTCAAGATCGTCTAAATCGGCGAAACTCCCCTTGTCAAACAGGCGGGCATGCTCTGCCTTTATGATCAAGTCTGCCGTGTTCACGATATTTTGGGCCTGCCTGTTATAGATCTTGCCCTCGTTAAGTCCATAACATGATTTTAAAAAAACGCTTAGATTAAAAACGACAGACCATGACGACGATAATAGCAGTAGCAGTATAAAATATCTCATAATAATCAAAGGGTTAAGGTTTAATAAATGCGGATCTTATATTTTTTAATTAAAGGTGAATGTTAAATTTCCATGAAAAATAGAATTGTTGGCATTAGCGGCATTACCCCCGAATAAATTGCTTAAACATGTCCCCCCGTTACCTATATTAAAACCGGTACTCTCGTTTGCGTTAACGCCCGAGATAGAATTCTCTAAGGAATCACATATATTTAGCGCCTGTGCATTAGTCATCTGCGGAGCGACTATGCCTATGACGTAATCATACCGTCCTGGACTTGCATTCGTGGCAATGTAATAACTTTGCACGAAACCCTGATTGGGAGGAGTTACGTCACTTGCATTCACTGTCCACGACGCAGGAATCAAATTATTCTCCTGCATTGCATGCGGTAACGTAATGCCGGCAGGGGGAATAATACTTCCTCCATTTACCTGCACATATGAATTGACTGCCGATTCGAGCTTGGAAATTGATTGGACCGCCGCCGTAACGTTAGAAGATCCGATAAGTCCGTTGTAAACCATTAATCCGCCGGCAGACAATATGCCGACGATAATCATTGCTACTATTATTTCCATTAAAGTGAATCCTGATGCATTTTCTCTCCTTATCATATTTTTGTTCCTCCCCATGCATGCTTTTTATAGATGAAATTTAATAAATTTATTCATTATTCTTATTAATAATTCCCCGGCAGACTGACCATCCCCTGTATAAGCGGCAAAAATAACGAAAAGAACATTAAAAGTAAAAAAAATACCACGGAAGCCATGACTAAAAAGAACAGCGTCTTAGTAAATAAGTGCATGGTATAACTCGATTTTTCTTTAAAATCCTTAGACAACCTCAGAATCGTATCCGGCAAAAATCCCCCTATCTCCCCGTAGCCTATGGATTCTATGACGTCTTCACTTAAAAAATCTGCATTGTCTAAGGAATCCCGTAAGGTAAAACCGCTCATCAAGGAGTTGTATGCCAAATCAAATTTATATTTAAAATACCTCTTTTCTGTATTGTTTCTAAAATAATCGAACATGACAGTAATCGTAAGTCCCGATGAAATCATGAGGGAAAACCTGTAAAAAAACCAGCTAAGATAATTATAATTAAAAATATTTCTGATGGTCGGAATATCTAAAAATAGCGTCAGTAACCTTGATTTTATTTCAAATAGATCAAGAATTATTATTGTAAAAATAGAAACGGCTAAAACTATAATGTATATAAATATGCTTTTTATATAAGTAAATAGCCAGATTACATATTCGGTCGAAGAGGGTATTCGGGAAAACTGGCTAAAAAACGAAGCAAATGTCGGAATTATATAGTATAAAAATACCGTAAATGCCGTAAAAAGTAGAAAAAACAGAAATGCAGGATAGGCCATCGTCCCTACGACATTTTTTCTATATAAATCTTTGGCATCGAAGAATTCAGAAATTTTTAAAAAGACCTCGGGATAATTACCGGTTGAAGCCGCCAAGTCGACTAAAGACAGGACTAATTCTTCAAAATAATGAACCTTAAAAATTTCCCCCAAGGTATATCCTCTCTCTAACATAACCGTACAATCTTCGACAAACTTTCTACGGTTTTTTATTTTTGCCCGCTTGTGATCGTTATAAAGCCACTTTACGAGGTATATAAATTTTTCTTTCAATTTTTTATTTGTTTTTGATTCCTTACCCTCCTTTTTATTCTTATTTATATAATAAAAAGCCTTGCCGATAGAACCGACCGATTGCGCAAGTTGATAAAGCTCGATAAAAAATGCGGCAAGTTCTTTATCCTTCATTCCCGCATTTTTTATCGGATGAAATATATTCAAAAATATATTGGGCACCACAAATGATGGCAGATAACCTTCCGAGGTCAACCTGATTCTGACATCGGACGATCTTTCCGCTTGAATATTTTTTATTAGAGCACATCCTTCCGGACCGTAGTATCTTACTAAAAAATTTTTCATAATGACATCGCACCCTGAATTAAGAGCAGTATAGAATTAATTTGAAAGATTAAAATAAGTCTCCGGATCTATCTCGCCGTTTATTAATTTTTGAAACGCTTGAATTTTTAACGATTCAAAGCCAGATAGGTTTAGTAATATTTCTTCCAATTTGGAATGATTAAATAAGACGGATAGATCTTTGTATATTTCCTCCTTCACGGCATCGTTAAACTCCGCAATTTCAATAATGGGCTTCCTTTTAACGTACCCTGTCCCCCCGCAATCTACACAATGACTTTTGCCCCCGACATATACCGAATCTAACCCCATGACTTTGTCGGATTTTATAAAGTCATAGCTCGCTGAAGACAGCATATCGATACTGGATTCAAGTCTTTCCTTCATGGCATTTCTATATAAAGACGGTAATTTTTCAAAGGAAATCTCTTTTTTACAGGAGGAACACAGTGGCGTATAAAGTCTTTGCGCCGTTACGAACCTTAAAAGCGAGAAAAGCTGCAATAAGTCAACATTCAAAGACTTAAACCTATTAAATATGGCAAGAGAGCAATTGGCATGCATCGTAGTAAGAAGAAGATGTCCGGTTTCCGCCGCAATTAAAGCATATTTTGCCGTTGTCTCGTCCCTAATCTCACCGACCATCATTATACCCGGCTCGCTTCTCAACATGACTCTGATAGCTTCCTCGTATCCAAAATCATCCGATATATTCATCTGGGTTATATTTGACTCCCTAAGTTCAATTTCAACCGGATCTTCTATTGTAATAATAGATTTTTTCTTTTGCGACAAAAGTTTCAACATCGCATAAAATGTGGTAGTTTTCCCGGAACCTGTCGGTCCGGTAGAAATAATCAACCCATCCGGATATATATATGCCTTTTTCAATAATTCCGCTTTACGGTCCGAAAATCCGATATATTTAAAATCTATAACTTTATTAAGACCATGAATTCTCAAAACGGCTTCAAACAACGCCAACTCTTTATCTAACTTGGAAGAAATAGGCAAGAACGCAACCCTTATATCAACCTTAACACCCTTGTAAAAATTGGAAACGAATATAAACTTAGCGTCTAATCCCTCGCCTTTCTTTAATGTTGTCTGACAGTGCGCAGCTATGATATTAATTATTCTTTGACCAGACTCCATACTTAAAACCCTTATAGTTTCCTGTCTTGCATCTGTATCCATTATTACCGCGTAAAAACTTTCCGAACGCTTAATCCTTAAATTTGGCGAACCCTTTAATAAGGCGCTATCTATGGCCTCATCTAATATATCTTTTTCCGAAGAACCGGATTTACTGATAAAAGTACTGTTAAGGGCTCCGTAAATCTTTCTTTTTGTCGATAATCCTATTTTGAATCCGGCCAAATTTTCATCAAAAGCCATTTTCTCCGAGAGGTCTTCCGTAATCTCGCTGCAAACTATATAGTTATCGTCGCCCCTTGTTAGGATTATTGCTGGAATACTATAAAGAAAACTAAATCCGAGCCTTTCATTTTCGTTTTTATTTATACAAAGGCTATATAATTCTTGAAAAAATTCCTTACCCGAATCATTAACCAAATAATCTATTATATCCATATCGTTTACATAACCGTTTCCAACAAGTATGTCGCCCAACTTCTCGCCACTTATAGACTGCACAAGAAGCGCATCCTTTAATTGTGAATCCGTCAATTTCCCTTTTGATATTAAATAATCTCCGATTCTCATGAGTATATTATGAAATAATTTTAGGTGTTAACATAATAAGCAGATCTTCTTTACGGCTTCTGTTGTTTATCGATTTAAATAAATTACCGATTAGCGGAATTTTGGATAACAGAGGTATCCCGTAGCTATTTTCGGTTTTATCCGTAGTTAATATCCCGCCAACGAGTATAGTGGAACCGGATTTTACGTTTACCGTATCGGCAAAACTTTTAGACTCTATTATGGGGTTGCTAAAACTTGACCCGTTAATAGAGAAAGACCGATATCCAGTGATGGAATTATCTATCAAACTTAACGTAACCGAAACCGAATCGTCTTTAAAATTAATATGTGGGGTAAATGATATGGAAAGTCCTGTCTGCACCTGAGATATAACCGGATAAGTCTCCGTCTGAGATAAACTTAATGCCATCGTCTGAACACTTGAGACGTAAGGTGTAATAGTTCCGGAAGATATCAGCCTCGTCTGACCATCCATCAGCACCAATCTCGGTTGGGATATAACGTTGACCGAACCCTGCATTTTAAGCGCACTCAGAATGGCAGCACTATTGCCGGAACCGGTGAATCCTATATAGGGGGCGTTATCGTTGATGCCGTTTCCGGAAGCAAGCCGAGCGGATATAAAAACCGCACTCATCCCTAATGTATTTGCTTTAAACACCTTATTGAATAACAAATTCCAGTTTACGCCGGTCTGAAATCCCCTATTCAAATTTACATCTATTACTTCCACTTTTAAAAAAACCTGTTTGGAGAAAAATTTATCGATATTTTTTATATAACGAGATACCTCTTCTACATTCGATACTCTACCCTTAACCCATATGACCCCGTCTTTTCGATTAATAAAATATCTCCCTTCTTTTGCGAGCATTACTTTTATGTTATTTGAAATAATATTGTAAAGACTGTCGGATTCCGATAAACTCAAAGAAAGAGAGCCGGAGGGGTTAGACGGAGTCTTGACGCTTCCGGCAGTGCTATCGCCTCCTTTTATATTGCTGTCGTCTCCAGAACCTGTTGCCGCCATGCTGTTTGGGTTATTATTTTGAATATTCATTCCCATCATTCCAACCGTAGAGGAAAAAGAGGATAATAGATCGGAAACGGGTATATGAAAGGTTTTTTCTTCTACCACATAAACAATTATTTCTCCGTTTTTATAAACATATTTAAAACCGCTATCGGTTATAAGTCCGTTCAAAACCTTATATAATCGGATATTTTTATAATAAACCTCATTTTTTAATTTATTCGGAAAACCGCGATAAAATATTATGGGGATCCCTATTTCACGAGACAAAAGCATTAATGCGGATTTTACATTTCCGTCACCCGATAGTGAAACCCTCTGCTTAAGAAAAACTGGCATAACAGTCCGTTTAATGTTGGCTTTATGTAAACGATTACCGCTACGGTTTTGATAATTATATCCGCTGCTTATCTTGTTCATTGGAATGACTTGCGGCTTTTTAAGATTTATACCGTATTTTTTAAGCAACATATTAAAATTTCTGTTTTTATTCCCCTGCATTGTTTTACCGTAAACAAAATTTGAATTTATATTGAAAAATAAAAGCTGAATAATACACGACAAAATAATAATCGTAAAAATCTTAATACCGAAGGCATATTTAATATTCATAAAATTTTAATCTTAAATAATCAAATATTTATTATTTTTGCTTTTCAATCTTTATGGCTGCCCTATAGCTAAAATTATACGATTTAAATATTTCTGTATTGTGAAAATTATATTTCTTTTAGATTAAATTTTTATTAAGATAATATTACGAAACGTCTCCGGAGGTATATTTAGAAGGTTTTTACAGCGATTTATAAGGACGGTAATAGGGCAATATAAAAATTTAACGGGTTTAAAAGATAGCTGTAACGACACATTTATTGCTATCTTGTCGTGAAAATGGAACAAGGGAGGCAAAATATTTGCATATTTCTTACGCTTTTTAACTCAAATCCAGGAAAACCAACCCTGGGGTAATACGGTGATAATACCAAGTACAACCATTATTACACCCAAAATTCCTACGCTGAAAAGCGCCGGTTTAGAATAAACATAATTTCCGAGAATCTTTTTGCTTCCCGCAAGCATTATTAAAAAACCGAGAATCACGGGAAGCACAAATCCGTTAAACGCCTCAACATCCACCATTATAGTCACCAAGGGAAGCCCGGGTATCAAAACGAGCATAGCAGAAATAAAAATTAAAATGACATATACGAAGTAAAATGTTTTAGCTTCGCCGAATTTATGGCTCAGACTGTGTTTGTACCCCCATGTCTCACCGGCTGCCCATGTAAAAGACATAGAAACAACAAACGCGGCCAACAGGCTTGAAGTGAAAAGCCCTATTGAAAAAAGAAGACCGGCATATTTTCCGGCAAGAGGTATTAGCGACATGCCGATTGCTTTAGCGGTAGAAGGCACGATATTGGCTTTAAAAAGCGTTGCCGCCGTCATAACTATTACCGCTATCATGAGAAGTTGAGTCAGTACGCTGCCTATCAGGGTATCTACCTCTGCGAGCTTGAGGTCTTTTCTGCATAAATTTTTCTCCACGGTTGCGCTTTGCTGATAATATATCATCCACGGCATTATGACCGCGCCGGCATTGGCCGCTATAAGCCATATGTATCTTTTATCGTTCAACGGCTGCTTACCGAGCAATCCGTTAAAAACTATTTCATGAATATTTGGATGGACAAAAAATGCGGCAGGAATGAAAATAAGCGTGGATAGAGAAAAAATAAGAGCAATACTTTCAGCCTTTTTATAGCTCCCTGTAAATATAACTAAAAGCAACACTAAAAAACTTACTCCAACCGTAAGTATTTTCGGTATTCCAAATATTTCTCCACTTGCCGCGATGCCTGAAAACTCTGTTATTAATGCCGAAAAAACAACAAGAAAAAGGGTAACCGTTGCAAACATCGCCCACTTTTCTCCATAATATTCGCGTATAAGCTCTCCGTGTCCCTTTCCCGTAACGCATCCTAATCGCGACGTCATTGATTGTATAAGATACAATATCGGAATTAAAAGAATTTGAAGCGGTATCAGCTTATAGCCCCATTGCGCCCCGGAAACACCTGCCGTCGTTACCGACCCTGCATCCATATCCGCAATCATGACGATAAAGCCGGGACCCAAAACCTTAAAAAAATGAAAAAACCTATCTAATATTGGAAATCTATATCTTGTTTTTTTTTCTTTTTTGTGTCTGTGTCCTCCGTCTCCTTTCTCGACATCTTCACTGATCTCAGCTGTTTGTGAATTTTTCATCAAAGGTTGAATGCCCTTTATGTATTTATTTTAATTTTATCTATGATTTATTATTTATATCGTAATTTAATCGTCTTTGAAAAATACATTATTGATTTAGTAATGTATTTTTACTTAATTATTATTTATTTTGACAAGTTTGTCAAGGTAAAATTTAACGGGATTTGTTCAAATATTGAAAAATAAACTTTTTATGATATACTCAAAATATATATATGGTAATTTTACTTTTGTATTTTTATAACGTAACCATTTAAATTAAAATATAAGAGGAGGTTGAATCATGAAAAAGATTGTTAAATTTGATCCTTTTTATCCTATAAGAAATGAGTTCGAAAAAAGTTTTTTTGATTTTTTTAATCCGGTTATAAGAACTAAAGTCGGCTATATCGAACCCGAGGTGGATGTCTTGGAAAAAGATGAAAACATAGTCGTTAAGGCTCAGGTACCGGGTATCCCTAAGGAAAACATTAATATCGAAGTCAATGGAAGTCAGCTTATCATAAAAGGAGAGCATAAACAGGAAAAAGAAGAGAAGAAGGAAAATTTTTACCGCCAGGAGATTCAGTACGGTTCTTTCTATCGAATTATAGACTTGCCTGCCGAAGCGGAAAAACAGAGCGCCACCGCTTCTCTCAAAAATGGTGAACTTGAAATAGTACTCAAAAAGAGTATAGCATCCTCGCCGAAAAAAATAGAGATAAAGTAGAAATAAATATTTAAAATAAATTGTTTACGAATACTTCGGGGGAAAATTCAGATATTTCATCTGGAGATTCTCCCGTTCCGACAAATCTCACCGGCAAATCTAACTTGTGTATAATGTCTATAATCATTCCCCCCTTGGCCGAACCGTCCAATTTCGTCACTATAACGCCGCTAACGTCAATAACAGCCTTAAACTGCTCAGTTTGAACTACTGAATTTTGCCCTAAACTGCTATCTATAATCAAAAGGACCTCATCCAGCTCACTGCCGAACGATTTTGACGCAACTCTTTTTATTTTAGACAGTTCTTCCATGAGATGTTTCTTGTTATGGAGTCTCCCCGCTGTATCTATTAATAAAAGATCAAAATCTCTATCCTTTAATCTTTGAATAGCATCATGGGCGACCGATGCCGGGTCCTGGTTTTCTTTTCCCGATATTACCTCAACACCAGTTCTGCGTCCCCAAATTTCCAATTGTTCCTTTCCCGCCGCCCTAAACGTATCACATGCGGCAATAATAACTTTCTTGCCCCTTTCGGTATAGTACTTGCCTAATTTTCCTACGGTAGTAGTTTTACCGACCCCGTTGACTCCGACAATCATAAAGATATTTTTTCCGCTTTTCACATTAATTTCCGGAAAATTTTTAGAAATTTTACATTTTATTTCATCTCTCAATACTTCCTTAATAATAGCCGGAGTTGATTCTTTAAATCCCAACATTCTTTTTTTAGCTCCATCGGCTATCTCCGATGCCGTTCGATATGATATATCGGATAAAATTAACGCCTCTTCTATTTTGTCTAGGTCTTCACTATCGAGTTTACCGGAACTAAAAATAGCATTCATCTTGCCGGATAATCCTTCTTTTGTTTTTTTAAGGCTTCCGGCTAAATTTTTAAACTTTTCGAATATTTTCATCTTTAAACTTTCCTTTAAATTTTAAATTTTAGGATATCAATTTTACTTATGTCTATAATCGTTTGTTTAATTCATGGAAACGGACACTATACCTGAAATATCCGGATGTTTCAATGTAACCCCGAAAATATTTTTTCCTATTTCCATAGTCTTTTTATTATGTGTTATTAAAACTACCTGCGAATAATTAGACACCTCCATTATCAATCTGTTATATCTGGCGTTATTTGCATAATCTAACGGTGCATCGACTTCGTCTATTACGCAAAACGGGGTTTTCTTCACGAAGAATACGGCAAAAAGAAGGCCTACCGCCACCAATACCCTTTCACCCTGCGATAAAATATTTATACCGGAAAACTTTTTTCCCGGTATCTGCACATTGATCTCCATGCCCGGCAGATTATTCTCCCCCTGTCCGTCTTCTTCATCCGCCGCTTCCACTTTACCTTCGACATTTAATATATCGGCGTGACCTCCGCCAAATAAAAATACGAAAAGTTCATTGAACTTTTGCCTTATCCGCGCGAGGGCGGAATTAAATTTTTCCTTAGACGCCGCATCAAGTTTCTTGATTATTCCCTGCAATATTTCAATGGAACTTTCGAGATCTTTTTTTTGCTTGTGTAAAAAGTCTAATCTCTCCAATGCTCCATTATATTCCTTAGTCGCATTCATATTTATATCGCCTAAATCAATTATTTTTTTGTTAAGTCCTTCTATGTTTAGCTTAATATCCTCATCACTTATTTCTTCTGCAACGGGAATAAAATTTTCATCTTCTACCGAAAAATCAATGGAAAGACCGCTTAAATTCCTATCAGAATCTAATTCCGAGAGTTTTTCTCCATTAACTTTTATGCGCATCGACACTGCATCTCTCTTTCTCTCTATATTTAATTTTTGCCTGTTCGTATTCTCCATATCATTTTCCATATCATTTATATTGTTTTTTAAATTTTCCAAATTAATCTCCATCTCATGAATATTACCGTCTATAGCCTTGATAGATTTATCCAGAATTAGAATATCATCTTGCTTGACAGACAGACTACGGGTCATACGCTCAAGTTCCTTCTTCAATCCTTCTTTCTGTGCTATTAAGGATTTAATTCTTTTATCATAATTAAGCATGCCGGAATCTAAATCATTAATCTGCTTTTTTAAAAAATTGATACTTTGTTCCGCCGAATTAATCTCTATTCTCAATTTTACTTCGTCTTCCCTTGCTCCCTCAAATTCTGTTTCGAAGTTCCGTAAATTCTTTTCTATAATAACCTTTTCGTCCGATTTCGACTTCAGTTTGTCTTCAAGAATTGCAATTTCTTCATTTAATCGCTCTTCTTCGCCGTATGCCGTTACTTTTTCCGTTTCTAGATTATTTAATTCTTTTTTTAATACGTTAAGCCTGTCCTTGGACTTAATTATCTGATCCTTTAAATATCTGATATCGTTTTTTATCGTTAGCTCTTCCCTTTCTTTTGCCTTAATATCTTTATCTATTCGAACCATTTCAAGGTTAAGTTTGCTTATCGCCGACTGTTTTTTGTTAAATAACAAATCTTCCATATTAAATTCTTCTTGTTTTAGTGCCATCAGTTTTTTGTATTCCGATAGTTTCTTTTTGTTAAGAAGTAAATTTTGGCTTTCTATATTTTTATCCCTGCCGCTTATGATAAGTCCGTTAGAAAAAAAGATCGTGCCGTTATCGGTTATAATATTAACCTCGGGAAAAAAATCCTTTTCCCTTATATATTTTAAGACGGTTTCAATATCTTTAGAATAATAAAAATCCATCCCTATATCTTCTAAATCTATTTTTCGTGAACTAAACGATATTTTATCCGCCAACGGAACAACGTCTAACTTTTCGTCGATTCTGCCAACCTCATTTTTACCATTAGAGGGTTTGCTGCGCCTCTTGTCCGGAATAAAAATTTTTATTTCTCCAATTCCGCTATCACCTATATAGCGCAATGCTTTTTCGGCATCCGTAATATTATTCACAAAAAATGACTCAAGTATTCCGCTTGCACCTTCCCACACAGCATTTTCAAACCCTGATTCAACTTCAATTAAATCCGATAAGGGGTGAATTTCATAATCTCTCGCGGCATTTAAAAATCTCTTCGCACCCTCCGAAAATCCTTCGTGATTATCTATAAAATCAGTAAGTTTAGATATGTCTATATCTATTTTCATCAGCTCTTTTTCCACGCCGTCTTTCCTGATCCTGCATCCACTCAGTTCGTCCGATAATTGCGATAAATTTTGGCTGCAGTCATGATGTTCTTTACTTAGACCTTCAATGACGGCGGCTATATTCCTCACTGCTTTCATTTTCTCGCTCAAAGCATTCTCGGCATCATTAACCTCCACAGAAATTTTTATTATAAATTTTTTTGTGTCGTCAATCCTTGTCTCGATGTTTTTAATATTTTTGCCGTTAAAAATTAACTTATTGTTGCTATTCTGGGAGCCTTCAAGGATCTTGAAAATTTCATTACTTATAATCTCTGCTTCATCTTTGATTTTTACGACAAATAATTTTTTCTCCTCAGTCAATTTTTTTAATATATTCAGCCTTTCTTGCAATTTTTTGATATCAAATTCTTCTGAAATTAATCTATTTTGAAAACTTTCAAGCTTAAGAATGCCCTCGTCTTTCAATTTATTCTGTGCTGTTATATCCCGGGTCTTTTCCAGGATTTCGGACTCTAAATTCTTTACGGTCAAATTGCCGTATTCTACGGCAGAATTAAGCTTCGTCAAGTCTATCAGGGTTTTATTTTTCTCATTCATTCTATGTTTATATTCCACTTCCATAATATCAAAAGACGCCTTTGAATCGGTTAGGCCGTTTAAAACGGAACTACTTTTTGCGGATGCAGCCGCCGACTTTAAGGAGTAGATGTCAAGTTCTTTGGTATATTTATCTATTTCTATATTTATTTTTCTTTTTGTCCGATCATATAGGGCAAAAGCATACCGTTTTTTTTCTATTTCGATCCTTTTATATTCCTCCATTTTTTCAGAGGCTTCTTCTAAAAGAACAAGCCGGCTCCCCACCTCCCCCAATAAATCGCCAACTCTTAACAAATTCAATCTGGAGGCACTTAACTTTTTTAATGCCGTTCTTTTTTGAACCTTATACTTTGTTATTCCGGAGACTTCTTCAAAAAAAAGTCTTAAATCACTGGGTTTATAATTTAAAATAGTATTGATTTTAGACGAATCCATTATGGAATAGTGCTTTGACAAACCGCTTTCGTTAAAAAAATCGACATATTCTTGATAAGGGACCGAAATACCGTTAATCCTGTATTCCGTATCTTTATTTTTAAAGTGCCTCCTTTCGACCATTATTTCAGAAAAATCTTTATATCTAAAATTAGCCCTTGAACTATTATCAAAAACCCCTCTGCATAGGGCTACGGATGATTGATTCCGAATGTTTGAGCCGTGAAATACTATATCGTTCATATTTTTAAGCCTTAAATCTTTTAAATTACGCTCCCCCAAAATAAACCTTATTGCGTCGACGATATTTGTTTTGCCGCATCCGTTGGGGCCTATGATTATATTGATACCTGAATTAAAGGGTATTCTAATCTTATCGGGAAATGTTTTAAATCCGAATAGCTCTATAAATTTAAGATTCATAATTATTTTCTGAAAAGGCGAAACATGTTAAATTAGATATGGAATAAATAGAAGAAACGAATGTACTCATAATATAATTGGACAACTTTACAGGCATAATAGCATATTTTTTTGATAATTCCATTTCAAAACGAGAAAAATCACCCTCCGGACCTATAAATATTCCAATTGAAATATTTTTTAGGCTAAAGTCTAAAGCTGTAAGATAATCCTTTAAAAAGACGTCGGTCTTTGGATATGCTATTAATTTTAATCTGAAATCTTTTACTAATTCAAATGAATCGGGCAACGTTAACGGTATGTTTACCGTCGTAGAAAATTTTTTTCCGGCAAGAATCATTGCTCCCTTGGAAATTTTATCCCATTTAGACAATTTAAAATTTATTTCTTTTTCACTTTTCAAACTAATCGACCTTTCAGTGATTACGGGAAAAATATTATTCACCTCAAGTTCGCAAACCCTCGCAATAATTTGATCCATTACATGCGAAGTAATGAGGGGCAAGAAAAGCGAAATTTTTGCATTTCTTGCAGGATAAGTTTTTTTTGATATTAATTCCACGTTAATATCTTTTTGAGTAATCCGAACTATTTTTGCAAAATATACATTTCCAGAGCCGTCGTATAACTCGATATTATCGTCTATCTTCCTGCGAAATGCCTTAATATGACCGGTTATAGATTTTAAAACAATTTCGTCTCCAAAACAGTTATCTATTTTTTCTTGTATATAAAATCTATTATGCATCGCGTCATAGATATCGAACTTAATCCTTGATAAATTTAAGATAACAACCTAAAAAATCACATTTTTTAATGCTTTCGACAAACCGAAAACCCTTGCCGGCGATAAATTCTTCATGGGAGCGTACGTATTTTTCTTTAACCCTTAATCTCGGTTCTTTAATCGACAAAAGACCGCCATGCTTTAAAGTGCGTAACAGCTCTGAAACCGCTTTTTCTTTATCACTTACCTCATGAAAAGAGTAATAACAAAAAGCAAGGTCTATTGCTTCGTCTCTTATGGTATTTAAATCGGAAACATTCTGAATAAGAAATTCCACATTTTTTAAATGAGCCCGCTTTTTTTTAGCTTTCTTTATCATATTTTCTTGAACGTCTATCGAAATAACGAATCCGGCATCACCGACGGCATTAGACAGAAATTCCGTTACAAATCCGCTTCCACAGCCTATTTCAAGCACTCTCATACCAGGCTTAACGCCCATGGGGATCATTTTTCTATCCATATTTTCTAAAATTCTTCTAAGCTTATTATCAATAACAAACGAAAAGACCGCCGGGAACAGTGAGAAAGCTTTTAGTTTATTTGTCATACACCCCCTTCGTAACCGTTTAAACGGCTTGAATGCCATTTCCATGCGGAACCTATAATATCTTCAATATTATATTTTAATTCAAACCCGAGTTCTCTCCTGATTTTTTCGTAGCTTGCGACTAATACGGCAGGGTCACCCTCTCTTCTTGCCGCAAATTTTATATCCAACGCTCTTCCGGTTATTTCTTCTATCTTTCTAAGCACACTTAAAACAGAGTACCCCTTTTCGCAACCAAGATTATAGGTATTGCCGATGCCCCTTTTACTCTCTATTAAATGCTTAATGGCAACTACGTGAGCATATGACAGATCGCTTACGTGTATATAATCCCTTATGGCCGTCCCGTCTTTGGTCGGATAGTCGTTGCCAAATACCGTCGCCCTCTTTTCGCCGGATGCAATAGATTTTAATACATTCGGTATGAGATGTGTTTCGGGATTATGGTCTTCGCCTATCACACCTGATTTATGTGCCCCCGCCGCATTAAAATACCTCAGCGATATATAATTAAATCCATACGCACCCCTCATGCTTTCAAGCATGTTTTCTATCACGGTTTTCGTAAAACCGTAAACGTTTATAGGAGTAATAGGGCTTGTTTCGACTATGGGGATCTGAACCGGTATGCCGTAAACAGCGGCAGAAGATGAAAAAACTATGTTATTCACTCCGTTTTTTTTAAGAAATTCCAGAAATATAATAGTTCCCGATATATTATTTTTATAATATTCGACGGGTCTTTTCATAGATTCGCCGACAAGGCTACGGGCGGCAAAATGAATAACTCCGCTTATATTATGTTTTTTAATTATATTTTCCAGCAGATTTATATCTGAAAAATCACCGTTATATAGCATTATATCTGCCTTCGTAAGCTGTTCTACGGCATCGACCGCCTCTTTATGTCCACTATAAAAATTATCCAAGGCTATAACGGAAAACCCGTTTTCTATAAGGCTTATAATCGTGTGACTTCCTATGTATCCTGCCCCACCGGTTACTAATATATTCATTGTATGCTTCCTTTTTATAGCTTTTCCGGAAACGCTATTCCCGCGGAAAGGACTATCTGAATACCTTCTTCTACCTTAAGTTTAGTCTCTATTATATCTTCCCTTTTCGCAATTATATTTATACCTATATAAAGATGATTAGTAGGGATATATACGACCGCATAATCATTCTTGCTGTCCCCGTCAATTCCGGTATATGAGGTTAGAAAACCGAAAACAAATTTATCGCCCCCATATCTGACTAAAACAAACTTTTTGAATGAGCTTTTGCCCGGAGAAAATATATCGACCCATTGTTTTGTAGACTTATAAAGTAAATTTACTACTGGGATTTTAAGCATTACGTTTTCGTATAAATTTACAATCGCCCTACCCACCCAATGAGTTACGAGAAAACCGGAAACGAGCACCAATAAAAATAATAGAATTAATCCGATATCGGGTATATATACGTGAATATAGCGCTTTATAAATATAGAAAACGGATTAAATATCCTGTTAATTTCCCAGAGAAACCATGCTATTATAAAAACGGTAATAGCACCCGGGATAATGACCGTCAATCCGGCTAAAAATCTATTTTTTATACCACCTGCAAATGTTTTATACATTTTCATCATCTCTATAAAAAAATAAAGCGCTTCCTCTTGTGAAAAAAAAGCGCTTTTAAAAACTATTTAATAAATCTATTTTAGAGACTTAACGTAGGCGCTTAAAGCCTCTAAATCTCCCTTAGATAAGTGTCCATTAAGTGCCATTCTAACACACATATCTATTTTCTTTTCAAATGTCGTATGTGCATGTTGTTTCTTGAACATCGCCGTAAGTCCTTTAACGGCATTTTTTATCGGCATTATAACCTTTCCCTTGCCATGCATATTTATATAGGTACCCACGCTGTAAACGTGACAAGAGGCACATGAAAGTCCATTGGTCCCTATACTCTTCGAAAAAAACAGCCCTTTACCCTTAATTATCAGTTGTGCGTTATTAGGCATAGACGCAGTATCTGCATTTGCGGAAGTAGCTATTAGAGTGCCGACCAAAAACAATGAAGCTAACATAAAAATAACTGCCAGAAAAAGATTTTTCATACAACCTCCTTTGAATAACATTAATTATCTTTAAAATGATCTATTTTTAGAGACAGCATATATTCTACAGTAAACATTATATATCTAAAATAAGATTTTTCAAGCAATAAAATACCCTATATCGTTACAATATTTTTTAACGGCGTCCTTCCATGGCCTCAACTCTATATCATAATCCCCTTTAATTTTAGAATTATCCAATACGCCGTAAGTCGGCCTTTTAGCCGGTCTTAAGAACTTATCCGAGGTTACCGGCAATATTTCACAATTAACCCTTTTAAAGACACTCACTATTTCAACGGCAAATTCATACCAGGATGTCTGACCGAAGTTGGTTAAATGATATACTTCATTTTTAAAATTATCCTTCGTAATGATTTTAAATATAGCATAAGCTACGTCTTTAGTATACGTTGGGCATCCGAATTGATCGGCTACGACTTCTACTTTTTTTCGGTTGTCTGCTAATTTCAATATCGTGTTTACGAAGTTTTTTCCGTTTTTGCCGTATAGCCATGAAGTCCGCAATATTATATGGCTTGCTCCAGATTTTCTTAACGCCCTTTCTCCGTTAAGCTTTGATAATCCGTATTCGTTAATAGGATTAGGGGCATCTTCTTCAAGATAAGGTGACCTTTTTGTCCCGTCAAATACATAATCTGTACTTAGATGTATTATTTTAGCACCTAAAATTAAAGCCGCATCGGCCAAATTTTGAACACCAATATTATTAACCGCATTAGCCTTCTCTTTTTCCGTCTCTGCTCCGTCTACGTCGGTATATGCGGCACAGTTTATAATATAATCTGGGTTAAAGCCGCATAATGCTTCATGAACTACTTTAGCATCCGCTATATCTAAATTTTTGGAGTTAAAATTTTTAATAAGGAAACCCATCCCATTGAACACCGCATTCACGTCTATGCCTAACATTCCGGTCGAACCGATAAGGGCAATCTTTATCATCAAGAAACCTCACCTATATTCATACATTTTTTTATAATACTCTCTATAATCCCCGGATAATATCTCCTTCCACCAATTTTCATTTTTTAAATACCAGTTTACCGTATATTCTATCCCTTTATCTATACCGTATTTAGGTGAAAATCCCATTTTAGAAGCAATCTTGGAGAAATCCATAGCATACCTTCTATCGTGTCCCGGTCTATCTTTTACATACTTTATCAGAGAATGCGACCCGTTAAGCCTATCCAGTATATGATTTATTATATCTATATTTTCTAATTCGGAATCTCCGCCGATATTATAAGTCTCGCCCGGTTTCCCTTTTTCCAATATCAAGGATATTCCGGCAACATGGTCGGCAACGTATATCCAGTCTCTAACATTCCTTCCGTCGCCGTAAAGCGGTATATCTTTCTCATGCAACGCATTAATAATAGCAAGAGGAATTAGTTTTTCCGGAAATTGATACGGTCCGTAATTATTAGAACACCTTGATATTAAAACCGGCATATCGTAAGTGTGAAAAAAAGACATAACCAACATGTCTGCGGCAGCCTTTGAGGCAGAATAGGGACTACGCGGTGCGAGCGGCGTAGTCTCGCTAAATTTTCCCGTCGAACCTAATGAACCGTAAACCTCGTCGGTCGAAATCTGCAGGAATCTTTTAACATTATGTTTGAGGGATAATTCCAGCAGGTTTGCCGTTCCGTCCACATTGGTTTTAATAAAAATCCCCGGAGTCATTATAGACCTGTCTACATGTGATTCCGCCGCAAAATTAATTACGTAGTCTACATCGTTTTCGTCGAAAACTTTAGATAATCCTACATTATCCGCAATATCTGTCTTATAAAACCTGTAATTCTTCACTCCATTCGGAATATTTCCAGGATTTGCTGCATACGTTATTTTATCAACGTTAATTACCGTAATTTCCTCTCGCTTGTCCAAGATATGCCGTATAAAATTAGAACCTATAAACCCAAGACCTCCGGTTACAAGATATGTTTTCATGAGATACCTCAAAATTAAATCCGTTAAATTACCGTCAGTTAACGTTGTCAGCCGCCAATACTCAAAATTTGTTGTTAAAGCTCGGACCGCTCATCGTTAAGCCGGACTTTGACGCCCCGGGCGAAATCATATTGCCGAATCCGTATGTCCCTATACCCCTAAGTACTATGCCAAAAGAAAAGGCCCATTGGTGAAAATATGGCAAATTCATGTAGTTGGCTACGAAACCTATACAACCGTTTTGATAAGTTATGCCTACTGAATTAGATATATCTTTGTGTATCGTCAAATCTATATTTTCCGTAGCGTTTATGCTGAAACCGTCGATAATATCTAACTTTGCAGACAGACTTGCATATGAAAGCGTGTTGAGACGGGTGATAGCCGACACGGTTTGCGGAAACAAGTGTGGATCTGTAGAATTGAACTTGTTTAATGTAGTAAGATACCCCTGAATATCGTTAATTTCCGTATAACCTATCCTGAAAGAATCCCCCCTGAAATCTCTTACCTGAGAGTTAATGTTATAATTATGGAATATATAATTGTAATCGTCATAGCTTCCACTACCGAATATATATATGTTCGGCACGAGATGCACTTTAATTCTGGCAATGATATCAGAGTTTGCATTATCGTAGTTAAAATAGTTTATCGGATTTATGAAATTGCCGGAAATAGAGTGATACTGGTACAGGCTTAATCTCAGCAAGTTGTTCATACCTTTGTCGGTATAACTCTCAAGATTAAAATTAAATCCGTATTTGAACGCGCTTTCTGAAGGGATATAATCGGCCTGGTCTATTAATGGCATATCGGACTGATTGACCGGTTTTATGAGATTGTAATTTATATATGGCGTTAAAAACGCTAAATAACCATCATTCTTTTTAGAAGAAGTGATATAATCGTTAAAAAGAGTAGTATTGCTATCCACAGATGCATAATAAATCTGCCTGTTCTTATCGGCGTAAGAATCGCCGGTATATCCGTTTTTTATATCATAATAACCCGTATACCTTAATCCCGCTTTCGGAGTTATATGAATACCGCTTATGATATTAACGGGCATATAAACCGACGGATATATATCTATCCTGTCGTCGCTAAGATATGCGGCGCTTCTGAAAACATTTATGGACGAGTGCAAATTAAAATATAGCGGATTATTCAAAAAATGCCCCATCTCCGACTCTCCGTCCAATGAAATAGTAGGATATTCGTTAACCGTGGTATAATTCGGAACAAATATATTATCAAATCTTAAAAAATTTATTCTGGCGGAATAACCGCCAAAATTATCCGTTACGGAAAAATTAGACGACAGTCTATGCTTCGTCATCTGGTAAACATTTGTAGAAAAATTAGAGTAAAAAGCATTATCGGAAGGCACGTTAACGTTGGCCTTGATAGCTAAATTATTCAAGAAATACATATTATGCGAAAACAGAAGGTATCTCGTTAAACCATGGGACTTAGAAAGACTTTTTCGGTTGTCTCTTTCATGTATATAAAATCCGTAAATAAATCCGTGGGAGTGCGGACTGAGGCTATATCTGTATTTTAGTGAATTTCCAAAACCCAAAATGCTGTAATAATTCAGATAATAAGTCAAATCCTGCGACCTTCCCAAATCAAAATAATATCCGGCGCCGGCTTGAAACCCTCTGATGGTACTATAGCCCATAGTCGGAATCAAAAGCCCTGAAGATTTTTTTGTCTTGATGGGCGTAATCATGATAGGAAGATAAAAAACCGGCACATTATGAATATAGAAAATAGAATTAAAAGAGTAAGCATAGTTTCCCTCATATATGTCGGAAAATCCCGAGTATATTTTCCATGAGGGGGGCTTTCTTCCACATGAGGTCAAGTAGCCGTCCTTTACCTGATAAAACCCTTTACCCCTATGATAAATTTTCTTTCCGTAAACATATATATTCTTATTAAGATAATGTATATGAGAGTTATATATGGTTCCGATATTGCTCTTTAAATACACCCTAATCTCTTTAGCCTTCGTGATCGTACCCTTGGAATGCACTATAACGTTTCCCGTGGCAACCGCTAAATCCGTCTTATAAAAATATGTTACCCTGTTTGCGTTTAGATGAAATGTTTTGCGGGTTACCGTTACGTCTCCCGTAAAAATATATGTATGCTTATTTTTATTGTAAACAACCTTATTTGCCGAAATATATATGGGCAGTTTTTGGACGGCATACGATTCCTTAATGCCGTAAGAATAAAATATAACGGAGATGCAAAGACTAAATAATATAACGGTTAACTTTCTCATAAACGACCTTTAAAATAAATAATTAACTAACAACGGTTCTTTTAAATTCTCCCAAAAGGCGAAACGAGCCGCAAACAAGAAGGACGTCATCCCTGTTTTTATCACGGACCGCCGATTCCAATGCATCTTTTACGCTCTCGAATATAAACACGTTTTTAAAATAATTATTATTTTTTAAAAACGTGTTTAATTCTTCTTTACTTAGCGCCCTATCGTCGTTTAATGCTATAAAATATAATTCTCCGCTTAACGACGACAATCTTCTTAAAATAGTCTCATAATCTTTATCCTTCATAACTGCAAAAATAATTATAAAATTCCTATTCGAAAAAACCCTGCGCAATGAAAGTATGAGAGATCTAATGCCTTCGGGATTATGAGCACCGTCTAAAACAATATCGCTGTTTTTATGTTTTATTATCTCAAATCTTCCTTCATTGTAAAATTTTGATATCCCCTTTCTTGTAGAGTTTTCGTTTAATTTCAGGTTTAAACTGTTTTCATAACACTTGTTCAAAATCTCCGCCGAGAAGATTCCGAGTCTTAAATTATATTTCTGATACAATGCCTTGTTGTTCAATAATATATTTTTTATTCTTAATTTTAAACCATAATAATCATAAAAATCTTTTTTCTTAACTATTTTAACGTCATCCGCAGAAAAATATGCCGCATTTAAACCTGAAGCATATTCTCCTATGATATTTTTTGTCTTATTTCTTCTATCTCCAGAGACGATAACAGAGTTTTTCTTTATGATACCAGCCTTTTCTAATGCGATTTTTTTAAGAGAATTCCCCAGAATATTCTTATGGTCCATCGCCACATTCGTGATTATGGAAATAAGCGGCTGTTTTATTACGTTAGTCGCATCTAATCTTCCTCCTAAACCGGCTTCAATTATAGCTATATCAACCTTTTGTTCAAAAAAATACTGAAAACACACTGCTGTCGTAAGTTCAAAAAAAGACGGGGTACTTAGCCTCTTAAAATCATCGTTTACTAAAATAATGTCTTGAAAAAAACTATCAAGCCTTTCGATGTCGTTATCTTTTATTCTTTCATTATTAACGGTTATTCTTTCGGCGAAAGCCGTTAAATGAGGAGATGTATACAAACCCACCCTTAGACCATGCTCTGTTAGAATATTGGACAGTAACATGCTGACGGAACCCTTTCCGTTAGTTCCCGCTACATGGATCGTTTTTAACCGATCTTGCGGATTACCGGCATAATGCAACAGCACTTTTATTCTCTCAAGGCCTAAATTTATAAAAGAACCGCCTGCATTATAAACCGTGTCTAATCTACTCATTGACGAATAAGAATCAACAGGTTTTTTAAAATGTCTTTTAAATCCTTTCTTTCCGCTATCATATCTATCATTCCGTGTTCCAAAAGGTACTCTGATCTTTGAAACCCTTCAGGAAGACTCTGATGGATGGTCTTTTCTATGACTCTGGGACCGGCGAAACCTATTAAGGCTCTCGGCTCCGCAATTATGATATCTCCGAGGGTAGCGAAACTTGCCGATACGCCGCCGGTTGTCGGATCGGTCAAAACCGATATATAAGGAATTCCCGTTTTATTAAATTCGGAAACAAGGGAAACGGTCTTCGCCATTTGCATAAGCGAATAAATTCCCTCCTGCATTCTTGCTCCGCCGGAGGATGAAAAAACTATCACCGGAAGCTTATTTGAAATGGCATATTCGAAAGTCTTTGCAATTTTTTCTCCAGCAACCCTCCCCATAGAACCGCCCATAAAGTTAAAATCAAAGATAGAGGAAGCTACCCTGATACCGTAAATCTTGCCCTCTCCGGAAACTACCGCATCGGAAAGCCCTGTTTTTTCATTATCTTCTTTCAACCTATCCTTATATTTTTTTGTATCAGAAAAATTAAGCAAATCCAACGCAATTATATCTTCAAAAAGCTTTTGAAAACTGCCTTCATCAAATATTACTTCTATTCTCCTGTCTGCTTTAAGCCTAAAATGATAATCGCATTTTGGGCAAACCTCAAGATTTCTTTCTAATTCCTTTTTATAAATAATCTCGCTGCAACTGGGGCATTTAATCCACAACCCTTCCGGTATGTTAAGTTTCCCCTGTTCCTTTTTTTTGCTTTTTGTTTTGAATAAAAGCATATCATGTTGACCTATAAGCGAATAGATTAAATTAAAGACAGGATTTTATGCCATATGAAAATTCGGCTATTTTTTCGAGAATCTTGGATTTGTCGTCAATATTGCTTTCTATAAATTGGATAATCTTCGAGCCTATTATTACAGCATCGGCATATTCTTTTATAGCTTTTGCCTGCTCTCCGGAGGAAATTCCGAAACCCACTCCAATAGGAATAGTGCTTATGCCTTGAATATTCTTAACATTGGAACAAATTTCGTCCGGCAAATTTTTTCTTGCCCCCGTAACCCCCGCAACGCTGACATAATACACAAAACCCTTGGCATAAGACAGTACGTATCTCATTCTGTCTATTCCCGTCGTGGGAGTGAGTAAAAAAATTTGATATATTTTCTTTTTTCTTATATATTTATTAAATTCATCACTCTCTTCGGGGGGCAAATCTACAACCAAAACACCGTCGACTCCGGCATCCGCGGCATCTTCTGCAAATTTGGATCCCATTACGAAAACGGGATTATAATATGTAAAAAAAATAACCGGTATGTCCCAATAAGCCTTGAGTCTTTTTATAAAATTAAAGGCATCTTCCATGGAAATTCTGTTCTTTAGCGCCCTTTCGTAAGATCTCTGTATTACCTTTCCGTCTGCCATAGGGTCGGAAAAAGGGAATCCCAATTCTATTATATCGGCGCCGGCGTTTATTAATGTCTTTGCTATCTCTAACGACGTCTCGATATCCGGATCTCCTATGGATATAAACGGTACAAAAGCAGTCTTATTTTGAGATCTCAATAAATTAAAAATATTATCTATCTTGTTTTCTTTTATCATCTTTATATTACCTGCTTATTCCCAAATGAAAGATAATCGGAAACAGTGTGTATATCCTTGTCTCCTCTGCCGGAAAGGTTTATAATAACAGTTTTTCCTTTTATTTGTTTCTTTATTTTTTCCAAATATGCGATTGCATGCGCACTTTCCAGCGCCGGAATAATACCCTCAGATTTGCATAACATTTGAAAGGCTGAAACCGCCTCCGCATCCGTTACGCTGTCGAAAATAATCCTCTTTTTATCCGCAAAATAACTGTGTTCAGGACCTACGCCCGGATAATCTAATCCGGCAGCAATTGAATGAGCTTCGGATATTCTTCCGAATTCATCCTGAAGGAGATAGGTCTTATTTCCGTGTAAAACCCCTGGTTTGCCTCCGGAAATAGAAGCGGCGTGTTTTCCTGTAGAAATCCCTAAACCGCCTGCCTCCACGGCATACATCTCAATGCTGTCGTATTTCAGAAATGGATAGAATAACCCCATGGCATTACTTCCACCCCCTATACAAGCTATCAAGATATCCGGAAGCTTATCAATCTGTTTCAAGACCTCTTTTCCTATAACCGACTGAAAATCTCTGACTATTAAAGGGTATGGATGAGGACCCGCAACCGTACCTATCATGTAATATGTGGTTTTGACATTTGTAATCCAATCTCTCAACGCTTCATTCATGGCGTCTTTAAGGGTCTGCGCCCCTGCTTCTACAGAATTTATTTTAGCGCCAAGAAGTTCCATTTTAAAAACATTTTGCTTCTGCCTTTCTATATCCTTTCTGCCCATGAATACTTCGCACTCTAGGTCAAAAAGGGCACAGACGGTAGCGGTAGCGACCCCGTGTTGACCGGCTCCAGTTTCGGCGATAACCCTCTTTTTCCCCATTTTAACTGCAAGCAAAGCCTGCCCCACGGTGTTATTAATTTTATGGGCTCCGGTATGGTTTAAATCCTCCCGCTTAAGGTATATCTCAGATTCGTAAACCTCGGAAAGCCTTTTTGCATGGAATAGCGGGCTAGGCCTGCCAACGTAATTTTTTAAATAATCATTAAGCTCTTTTATGAAGGCTTTATCGTTCCGTATACCTTTATAAAAATTCTCCAATTCTATAACGGCAGGCATCAATGTTTCGGATATATATCTTCCGCCGTAATCACCGAAATGACCTTTTTTATCGGGCAATTTCATATGTAGCCCCCCTTAAGATTTCTAAAAAATAAAACCATTTTGTCGTAATCTTTTTTACCCGGCATGACCTCTATTTTTGAAGAAAGGTCTATACCGTAAGGTCTCACAGTTTGAATAATATCTTTTATATTATCCGGACCCATTCCGCCGGCTATAATCAAATTTTTAGGATTTATATTTTTCAAAAGATTTAAATTGAAAGACGAACCCGTCCCTCCATATATACCTCGCCCTGCAAACGTATCGACGAGCACATTAACGCCGGCATTTTCATAATAAGAAATTTTTTCTATATCTTTTTCTTTTTCTATACGTACTGCTTTTAAAACCGCATTTTTGCATATACCTAATTCTTCTATATACTCTAAGGATTCCGTCCCAGATAACTGAATTATATCGATATCCGCATCATTCATCAGCGCTTTAACGGTTTCTATACTCTCGTTTACGAAAACGCCTGTAACTATAACATTCCTCTTAACTGACAAGAAATCTCTGCAATATTCTTTTTTATCCCTTCGAAGTTCAAATATGATCCGCTTAACCTTTTCAGGCGAAATAAACCTCTTAGACTTTTCATAAAAGACAAAACCTAAACTGTCGGCACCGCATTCCAATGCATTGCGGGCATCGCCCAGATTGGTTATACCGCATATTTTTATTTTAGGAACGTTAAACGTTAAACGAGACATTAAAATTTACAAATAATTATTTATAGTATAAGGAAACAAAAGATCCTTCAATGTTTTAGAAGCATCTTCCGACTTGACAACTGCCTCTCCTATGAGAAAAGAGTTTATCCCTCTTTTCATCAGCATCTCTATGTCTCCCCTGCCACTGATACCGCTTTCCGCAACAATTAATTTGCCGGGAGGTATTTTTTCGGCAATGGCAGCAGTCTTAAACAAATCGGTCTTGAAAGTTCTTAAATCCCTGCTATTAATACCTATAATCTCGGCATTATATTTATACGCCGTCTCCAACTCATTCTCATCCGATATCTCCGTAAGGACATCCAACGAAAGTTCATCCGCGAGCGTAAGAAGTTTTTTGTATTGTACCTCGGTCAACACTTTAAGTATTAAAAGAATTGCATCCGCTCCTATCATTTTTGATTCGAAAACCTGAATTTCGTCTATGATAAAATCCTTTCTCAATACGGGAAGTTTAACGGATTCTCTCACTTTCAGTATATCCGACGGGCTGCCCATGAAAAATCTCTTGTCCGTAAGAACCGATATTGCGCTTGCACCGCCTTTTTCATAGGCGACGGACATCTCATCCGGCTTATAATTAAATACCATTTTTCCTTTGGAAGGAGAGGTCTTTTTAACTTCGGCAATTATACTGCAGATTCGGTAAGATACCGCCTCACCGTTAGATCTCGGTTTTAATGCCCCTCTTAGGCTTCTCAATCCCCTAAAAACACCGTATGCTTCGGCTTTATATTTGGATTCATTTATAGATGCCTTAAATTTTTCTATCTCTATTGTTTTTTCTCTTAAAATATCGTCTAAAATCATTTTTACCGTTATATTAATAATAGTTATTTATTAGAAATCTCAACAAGATTTTTCAGGGCATTTAATGCATCGCCCGATTCTACGGAACGTCTCGCCGCACTAAAAGCATCCTGCAAATCATTTACCGTACCGGAAACCAAAATTGCGAATCCTGCATTTAAAATTGCGATATCACTCTTTGGACCGGCATTGCCCTTTAGGATATCATATATAATTTTCGCACTTGAATCAACCGATAATGACTTAAATTCGTCCGGCGTAAAAAAATTAAAACCGTATTTTTTCGGATTAAACTCAAAATATTTTATGCTGCCCGCGTCTAACTCATAAATATCGGTTATGCCCGATAAGCCCACCTCGTCCATGCCGTCCCTGCTATGCACAACAAAAGCCCTCCCGATATTAAATATTTTAAGAACCTCGATTATTTTTTCAGATAGACTTCTGGAATAAACTCCCATTACCTGTTTTTTTACGCATAAGGGATTAGTCAACGGACCCAGTATATTGAATATAGTTTTAAATCCCAATTCTTTCCTTACCGAAGCCGCATATTTCATTGCCGTATGAAACTCAGGGGCAAATAAAAACCCTATATTCGCATACTCTATCGACCTCAAAACCCCTTCTGCGTCTAAAAAAATATTTACTCCGAGCTCTTTTAGAACATCAGCGCTTCCCGATTTAGACGAAACGGCATAATTTCCATGTTTTGCTATTTTAACGCCTGCGCCGGCTGCAATCAAAGCGGCACAAGTGGATATATTAAAAGTATCCTTGGAATCCCCTCCGGTTCCGCATGTATCTACCGGTTCCGATTGAATTTTATTTCCCAAAGGTATCTTAACGGCATTTTCTTTCATTGCAAGCGCCGCACCCGCTATCTCGTCAACGGTTTCTCCCTTGATTTTCAGGGATGTCAAAAGAGAAGCTATCTGAGCATTAGTCAGTTCTCCGCTTAGAATCATATTAAAGATATTAAACGATTCATCTCTGTTCAAATCACGGCCGGCTATAACGCGTTCCAATAAGTCTTTAATAAAATATTTCTTCATTTAATTTACTATTTTGTCTCCCTTTTATCGGTATACCGCTATATTGATAAAAAGTTATTAATTATTTGCTTTCCGCATGAAGTGAGTACCGACTCGGGATGGAATTGAACGCCGTAAACTCTAAACCCTTTAATTTCTATACCCATAATTTCGTTATCGTCCAAACTCATAGCGGTTATTTTTATAATTTCCGGAAGATTTTCTTTTTTTATTATAAGAGAATGATACCTTGTCGCATTGAACGGATTTAGTATATCTCTATAAATAACAGAGGAATCGTGCTTTATAGATGAAACCTTTCCGTGCATAATATTTTCCGCCCTTATTATATCTGCACCGAACGCCTCGCCTATAGCTTGATGTCCCAAACAAACCCCCAGTATAGGTGTCGTCGGATGAAAATTCCGAATAATATCTACCGTAATTCCCGCCTCGGAAGGCGTTTTAGGCCCCGGCGAAATGACTATTTTCTCAGGATTCATTTCAGAAATATCCGAAACCCCCAAGGCATCGTTTCTGAAAACCGAAACGTCATATCCTAATTCACCTATATACTGCACTATATTATAGGTAAAAGAATCATAATTATCTATAACTAATATCATGATTTTTTAATTAAGTCTGTACGAAAGATTAAATGCCGCTATTAAATGTCTCAATTTATTTTCCGTTTCCGCAAATTCGTTTTCCGGGGTGGAATCATACACTATACCTCCGGCAGCCTGAATATAAGCCGCTCCTTTTTTAAATAACGCCGTCCTAATAGTTATGCAAAATTCCATTTTCCGACAACCGTTATCTTCTAAAAAATCGAAATAACCTACGCCCCCGGCATATACCCCTCTCTTTGAATTCTCTAACTCATTTATTATTTCCATGGCCCTTACTTTCGGTGCCCCGGTAACGGTACCTGCCGGATACGTTGCCTTAATCAAGTCAAATGCATCCAACCCGTCTTTAATCTGAGACAAGACGCTTGTAACTATATGCTGAACATGAGAATATTTTTCAATATACATAAGTTTTTCGATCTTAACGGTTCCTTTTTCGGAAACCCTCCCTATGTCGTTCCTGCTCAAATCCACTAGCATGATATGTTCCGCTCGTTCTTTAGGGTCATTCAGCAGTTCGTCTGCAAGAATATCATCGGATGCAGAATCTTCACCCCTTTTTATGGTACCGGCTATAGGCCTCGTTTCGATATCGCGGTTCGTAAGTTTTACTAAGTTTTCGGGAGATGAGCCGGCAATAACAAAATCACCGATCTTGAGATAAAACATATAGGGAGAAGGGTTTATAAGCCTAAGGGCGCGATAAAAGAGAAAAGGGTCTGGGGGATTAATGATTTTTTTTCTGCGGGATACCTGAACCTGAAATATATCTCCGCGAAGTATATATTCTTTGGCGGATAAAACATTTTTCTTAAATTCGTTAAAATCCGTTTCATCTTCTATCTCTATACCTGAATTCTCATCGTTTTTGTCTTTTTTAGATTCGAATTTCCTTTTTTTAATAACGTCGGATATCCTGTCTATCCTCTGAAGCGTCGATTCATAATCTTTTTTCAGCCGCTTTCTGTCTGAATTATCTTTAAACAAAAAAGATATTATCTTGATGGCATGATTTAAGGCGTCATAAACAACTATATCTCTCGGAAGCATAAAAAAAAGATCATAAACATCTGTAATATCGGCTTTTTGCGGAGGCAATTTTTCGATAAGACCGTTTATTTCATATCCTAAATAACCGAACAACCCTCCAATAAAATCTTCCGACAATCCATTCTTATACAGCTTAAAATGAGACAGAATCTTCTTTATATATGAAAAAACATCTCCGTTTAAATTTTTAAGGCTTATACTCGAAGGAAATTCAAGTTGATAATCGGTGAAATTATTAATGCTAAGCGCATCTCCCCGAAGGCTTATCGTTAAAAACGGGTTCAAGCATATGAAGGAATACCTCCCCCATTTTCCTATGCCTTCCGTACTCTCGAAAAAAAACGCATAGGACTCCCCGTGGAAAGACGAAAACATCGATATCGGAGTTTCCATATCGCCGCTAATTTCATAGACAACTGGAATTATATTGAATGCTTCCGGCGTGTTTAAAACATCCTCATAATTTATAATAGGCATAACGTAGGAGATTATATCATATTTTTTTTCTTTATCATAGTCGTTTAATGCCTACTTACAAATCGGCTCATCCTTCTTTTCTCGCGACAAATTCGATCAACCCTAAAGGACTAGCGTCGCCAGCCCTATAACCAGTCTTGATTATTCTAACGTATCCTCCGGGTCTATCTTTATATCTCTGCCCCAAATCATTAAAAAGTTTAGTAGTCGCTTCTTTACTTCTTAGCTTTGAGAATACGGCTCGCCTTCTAGCCGTAGTGTCTAATTTCCCCAGCGTAACAAGTCTTTCCACATAACCCCTTAAAACCTTGGCCTTAGGCAGGGTTGTTTCTATTCTTTCATGCTCTATAAGCGAAGATGCCATATTTCTAAGTAAAGCAGCCCTATGCGAAGACGTTCTATTTAGTCTTGTCTTAATTTTTCTATGACGCATTTTAACCCCTAAATATAATATTTGACAAATTATTTCTCTTGTTTTCGTATAGCTACATCATCTACCTTCATTCCAAAACCTAACCCCATAGTAGATAAAACCTCTTTTATCTCATTAAGGGACTTCCTGCCGAAGTTCTTTGTTCTTAACATCTCTCCTTCGGTTTTTTGAACCAACTCATTGATTGTTTTTATATCGGCATTCTTAAGACAATTTGCAGATCGGACGGAAAGCTCCAACTCATCCACGTTCTTAAGCAAGTTCTCGTTCAAATAATCTTCCGACAGCTTCTCTGCGTCCGGCTGCACCTTTTTATCCGATATTGATAATTGGTCCATTTCTCCAAATGTTGCAAGGACCGCAACTTGTTCTTGTAGCATTAAAGATGCGGAAGTAAGAGCATCCTCCGGGGTAATGTATCCGTTTGTAAATATTTCCATTACAAGTTTATCGTAATCCGTTATCCCCCCGACTCTTGCATAGGAAACATCCATAGTAACTTTTTTGACCGGCGAAAAAGAAACGTCTAAGAAAATAGTCCCTATAGGGGCCTCCTCGCGAGAATTAAGTTCGCTGGGAACATATCCTCTGCCTCCGACAACAAGCATTTGAGCCTTAAAACTACCGCCTTCGGCTATCCTTAAAATCCTCTTTTCCTTGTTTACTACCTCAATGTTTTGCGATGTTTTAATATCCGAGGCATAAACATCGCCTTCCCCGTCGATATCTATATATGCCGGTTCGGGCTGATCGGAAGTAATGTCAAAGTCGATGTCTTTTAAGTTTAATATAATCTCCGTAATGTCTTCTACGACTCCCGGAATAAAAGTAAATTCATGCGACACACCTTCAATCTTAATCTCGGATATTTTATATCCTACTATTGATGACAAAAGAACCCGACGAACGGCATTGCCGATGGTAATACCAAGACCCCTCTCCAACGGCTCTACCGTTAATTTTCCATAATAATCGGTATATGTTTCCTTCTCGAATTCTATCTTCTTTGGCTTAATAAGCGAAAGCCAATCTTTTTTCATATCGCCTCCGAAAAAATTTTATTTGACGCTTACTTAGAATAAAGTTCTACTATAAGCTTTTCGTCCACCGTAGACATGATTTCATCCCTTTCTGGAATCGCTTTCAACGTGCCCTCGTAGGCATCCGCATTCAATTCGAAATATTCGGGACATGATCTTCTTGCGGCAGACTCTAATGAAGTTTTTATGACATCGTATTTTCTACTTTTCTCGCGAACAGTGATTTTATCCCCCTGTTTCAAAACGAATGAAGGAATATCTACCTTTTTATCGTTAACCAAGAAATGCCCGTGCGTAACTAAAAGTCTTCCGAGCCGGCGAGAAACGGCAAATCCTAACATATAAACAGCATTGTCAAGCCTTCTTTCCAATAGGGAAAGCAGGTTTTCTCCTGTAATTCCGCTCATTCTTTCTGCAACTATATATGTCTTTTTAAACTGTTTCTCCATAAGTCCGTAAGATCTTTTTAGTTTCTGTTTCTCTCTGAGCTGCCCTCCATATTCGGATAACTTTCTTCTCATATTCTTATGCTCTCCCGGAGCATATTCTCTCTTATCATATGAACACTTATCGGAATAGCATCTGTCTCCTTTTAAAAAGAGTTTTTCGCCTTCTCTCCTGCATAATTTACAAACTGCGCCACTGTACTTAGCCACCTTTTCACCTCATAAATTTCATAGCTTGCTTAACTTAATAATTATAATTTTTAACGTTTTGAAGATTTAAACCCGTCTTCTTTTCGGAGGTCTGCATCCGTTGTGAGGTATGGGAGTAACATCCTTTATTAACGTAATATTAAGACCCGAACTCTGAAGAGCTCTTAATGCAGATTCCCTGCCTCCGCCCGGACCCTTTATATAAACTTCTATATTGGAAACTCCATAATCCGATACCTTTTTCGCCGCCTGTTCGGCAGCCATCTGCCCCGCATACGGGGTGCTTTTTCTGGAGCCTTTAAATCCGCTTGTGCCTGAGCTTGCCCATGAAAGAACGTTTCCATTTAAATCGGTAATACTAACTATAGTATTATTAAACGTTGACCTTATGTGAGCAATTGCATTTTGAATATTTTTCCTCTCTTTTCTCTTCTTTACCGCCCTTTTCTTTGTGTTAGCCATCTATACCTCGAATACGCCTTAAATTAAAAATTAATTTTTTAACCTTATTTTGTCTTTGTCATCTTCATCGTCATTGAAGACTTCCTATGCCCCTTCCTTGTTCTTGCATTAGTTTTAGTCCTCTGCCCCCTTACCGGCAAACCTCTTCTATGCCTTAATCCCCTATAACTGCCTATATCAATAAGCCGTTTTACGTTTATCTGTATTTCTCTTCTTAAATCTCCCTCTACTTCATATCCGTTATCTATTATTTGTCTAATATTATTAACCTGGATATCAGTCAGATCTTTTGTCTTGATATTTATGTCGATATCGGCCTTGTTTAAAATCCTAATAGATAACGACCGCCCTATACCGTAAATATAAGTCAAGGCAATCTCAATTCTTTTGTTTTTTGGTAAATCTATACCGGAAATTCTCGCCATATTGCCTCCCTTTTCAACCTTGACGCTGCTTATGTTTAGGGTTTTCGCATATCACTCTTACGACTCCCTTTCTTCTTATAACCTTGCATTTACTGCATATTTTTTTTACAGAAGATCTCACTTTCAATTTTAACTCCCCTAATATGTACCCCATTAGATAGAACACATATCGAAATTATTATCATTATTTTTAAATTATTTCCCTCTAAATACGATGCGTCCTCTGCTTAAATCGTAAGGCGACAATTGTACGGTTACCTTATCACCAGAAAGAATTTTAATATAATGCATGCGCATTTTTCCGGATATATGAGCTAATACCTTATAGCCATTTTCCAGTTCAACCCTGAACATGGCATTAGGCAACGGCTCAACAACCGTCCCTTCAACTTCTATCAGATCCTCTTTGCCTGCCATAAATTTTCCTATGTTAGAATTTGCGGTCCTTCTTTAGTTACCACGACGGTATGCTCAAAATGAGCGGAGAACCCTCTATCTTTAGTAACAACCGTCCATCTGTTTTTCTTAACCCTTACTTTATATTCAAGCTCATTTACCATCGGCTCAATGGCTATTACCAAACCTTCTTTTATCAAAATATCGTTCCCTTTAATATAATAATTCGGAACCTGCGGGTCTTCATGCAATTTAAATCCGACTCCGTGACCTACAAAATCCTTTACGACCGAGTATTTATTACTTACAACAAAATCTTCTATCGCCGAAGAGATATCATTTATTTTATTCCCGCAAACCGCCTTAGATATCCCAATATGTAAAGCATTCTTGGTAACACTCATAAGATCTGACGCCGCATCCGAAACATCCCCTACGGCAAGAGTAATCGCCGCATCCGCATAATAACCCTTATAATAGGAACCAAAATCTAAACTAACTATATCACCGTTCTTGAGTCTCCTTTGAGAAGGAAAACCGTGAACAACTTCATCGTTTACAGATACGCAAACAGAATACGGAAACCCGTTATATCCCTTAAACGCCGGCGATGCATTTAATGACGCCGCCAACTCTTCCGATTTTATATCATATTCAATCGTTTTAATGCCCGGTTTCGTAATACCGGATAATTCTAATAACACCTTCTTTACGATCTGCCCCGCATCTTTTATCCCTTCGATATCTGCTTTATTTTTAAGGTTTATCATTTATTACTTATATATTAGAAATAATCTCTGCCTCAACCTCTTTTGGAGCTTTTTCTCCGTTAATTTTGGTTATCTTACCCATTTTTTCAAAATAATCCACTAAAGGCTGCGTTGAATTATGATAAACATCCAATCTCTTCTTGATAACATCTAACTTATCGTCATCTCTCGTTATCAGCTGCTCTCCGCAATTATCGCACAACTCGTCCTTTTTGGGAGGATTATATTTCATATGGTAAACATCTTTACATTTTGGACATATCCTTCTGTTAGTAAGTCTTTCGTATATAGTTTCATTTTTCACGTCAATATAAATTATCCTGTCTACTTCCAAGTCAAACTCTTTCAGCATTTCGTCGAGTAGAGAATTTTGAGACAAATCCCTTGGAAACCCGTCAAATAAAAATCCGTTTTTCCCAATGTTTTGTTTAATATTAGCCTTTATCATTTTAGTAACAAGTTCAGTAGGGACAAGTTCCCCTTTATCCATATAGGATTTTGCAATCACGCCAAGTTCGGTTTTCCGTCCGACATTGTCCCTTAAAAGATCGCCCGTGGAAATAAGAACAAAATCCTTATTACTTGCAATATTTTTAGCCTGAGTTCCCTTACCTGCCCCCGGAGGACCTATTAAAATATAAATTTTGCTTTTCATCTTTTTTTCCCTCTTTATTATTTAATATTATATTGTTAACCCATAAAAACCGGGGCATTCTCATTTTTTAGATGCTTTCTTGAGTAGGCTGTCGTAATTCCTATATAGTAAATGAGATTGAATCTGCACTATAGTATCCATAGCAACTACTACCACTATTAAAAGTCCCGTACCTCCAAAATAAAACGGCACATGTATCTGGTTAATCAAGATGGTCGGCAATAAACAAACTAACGAAACATATGTCGCTCCGATAAACGTAACCCTGTTTAAAATTCTATCTATATATGCAGCCGTAGATTTACCCGGTTTAATTCCCGGAATGTTACCGCCGTATTTACGTAAATCATCGGCAACATTATCCACTTTAAACGTAATCGCGGTATAAAAGAAAGCAAAGAAAAAAATCAATACAACATAAATTACGTTATAAAGCACTCCTGCAGGATTTAAATATCTAGATACGCCCTCAAATATAGGTATCTTAATAAAGTTAGCGATAGTAGTAGGAAACAGAAGTATGGACATAGCAAAAATAGGCGGAATAACGCCGGGCGTATTCACCTTCAGCGGAAGATAGCTGCTTTGCCCCGAATATAATTTCCTCCCTACCATTTTTTTCGCGTATTGCACAGGAATGCGTCTTTGTGCCGATTCGACGAATACGATAAACCCAATGACTAAAATCATCATTGCGACAATTAAAATCAACAGCATTATGTTGAGTTCGCCAAGCCGCACCATTTTAAGCGCATTTATAAATGCTGCGGGGATAGCCGCAACAATACCGGCAAATATTATAAGCGAAATACCGTTTCCGATTCCATGCTCCGAAATTTCTTCGCCTATCCACATTACAAATACGGTTCCGGCAGTAAGGGCTATAACGGATATAACCATAAAACTCAAGCCCGGATGACTAACTACCGGCAAGCCTGACGGACTCCGCATAACCTCAATTCCGTAGGTTATTCCCATAGCTTGAAACAATGAAAGAATAACCGTACCGTACCTTATATACTGCATAAACTTCTTTCTTCCCGCCTCTCCCTCTTTTTGTAGCCTATCAAGAGACGGAACAACCATAGGAAGCATTTCGAATATTATTGCCGAACTGATATACGGCATAATACCGAGAGAAAATATCGAAAAACGAGCTAACGCTCCTCCGGTAAACATATTGAAAAGCCCAAACAGATTACTGTTGGAAGCGCTAAAAAATTGAGCTAAAGCGGTAGGATTAACACCCGGAGTAGTTATATGAACCCCTACTCTGAACACAACAAACATTAAAAGTGTATAAAGTATACGATTTCTTAATTCCGGAATTTTTCCTAAATTTTCAAAACCTTGCGCCATTATTTATATTATCCTTATTGTTCCGCCATTTTTTTCAATCTTTTCTTTAGCATTTTTAGAAATCTTATTACATACCACATTAATTTTGCGATTTACTTCTCCGGAACCTAAAAGTTTGAACTTATCGTCGCTCTTTTTTAAGATTCTGTTATTCTTCAAGATATCAATGTTTATATCACTATCCTTCAAATTCTCCAAAGTCGTTAAGTTAATAACTACGAATTCCTCTCTGCAAGGATTTCTAAAACCCCTTTTAGGAACTCTTCTGATATACGGCATTTGTCCGCCTTCGAACCCCCGTCTTACGCCCCCGCCGGACCTTGCATTCTGACCCTTGTTTCCTTTTCCGGATGTCTGACCGTGCCCGGAACCGGAACCCCTGCCCAATCTTTTTATCTTTCTATTATTAGATTTACCAAACTTACTCAAATTAATCATTTAATTTTAATCCCCTATGCTTGCTTAAAAATAAATATTTGTTTATATTCTTCTTTTTCTTCTTTTGATAAGTTCACCTTTATAGAAAAGCGATGAAATACATTCCAACGTAGCATTCGCAACATTATGAGGATTAGACGAACCTATCGACTTCGCATAAACATTCCTAATGCCTGAAAGCTCAAGTATCGCCCTCATCGCTCCGCCGGCAATTATTCCCGTCCCTTCCGGTGCAGGCTTCATAAATACATAACCGGCTCCGCTTTTACCATACTGCTCATGGGGGATAGTATTTTTATGAACCTTAACTCTTATCAAATTTTTCTTAGCCTGTTCCGTACCTTTTCTGATTGCTTCCGGAACCTCTTTGGCCTTGCCTAAACCTACGCCTACAAAATTAGCATCGGGATCTCCTGCGACGACTAAAGCGGAAAAACCAAACCTTCTTCCACCCTTAACAACCTTTGCAACCCTTGAAATATGGATAACTTTATCCTGAATATTTAAATCTTCGACGCTTAATTTCTTCAAATCATCCTCCTAAAAATTTAAACCGTTTTCTCTTGCGGCATCAGCTAATGCCTTAACTCTTCCATGATAAATATATCCGTTTCTATCAAATGCAACGCTATGCACGGATTTTCGCTTGCATTGCTCAGCTATTTCTGCACCTACTATTTTCGCAGCATCCACGTTTCCGCTATGCCCTTTAATCTTTGCCCTCAATTCCTTAGAAAGCGAAGAAGCATGTGCCAATACGTCATTATCAATGGAAAAAACCTGAGCATATATATTATTCAAACTTTTAAAAACACATAATCTCGGCCTCGTATTATCTTTCATCGTCTTTTTTACGTGCTCTTTCCTGTGTAATCTTTTTTTAATTTTATCCTTCATAAGTAATCCTTCTTATTCTAAAATTATTTATTTTCCAGATGCCTTACCGACTTTTCTTTTTATAACTTCATCCGAATATTTAATCCCTTTTCCCTTATAAGGTTCGGGTTTTCTTAATCCCCTTATTCTGGAAGCGACAAATCCAACAAGCTCTTTATCGATGCCGGAAACCTTTAACAATGTATTTTTATTAACGATTACCTTAATTCCTTCAGGAATTATAAAATTTACCTGATGAGAATAACCCAAATTTAATACAAGATTTTTGCTTTTTACTTCCGCCTTGTATCCAACCCCTATTATCTCTAAATCCTTAGAAAAACCATTTACTACTCCGACTACCGCATTAGCGATAATGGTCCTCGTTAAACCGGTATATTTTTCAAAACTCGGATTGTCATCTTTTAGCTTAACGGCAATACTCGATTCGGACAAATCTAAAGTAATTCCTTCTGGAATTTTCTTCGTCAGTTTTCCCAACGGTCCTGAAGAAGTAACCATATCTCCGTTTATCTCTACTTTAACACTTTTTGGAATTTCTATCGCTTTTTTACCTATTCTCGACATTTTATGAGCACCTTTTTATCCTTATATATTACTAAAAAACTGTTAACAATGAAAGCCCGCCGACCCCTTCTTTTCTGCAAGAAACATCAGTCAGTATTCCGGATGAAGTCGAAAAAATCTCAACACCCAAACCATTCTTGTAACGCCTCATATCCTTGACTTTCTTGTAAAACTTTATACCCGGAGTACTTGTCGTTTTTATGTCTACAATGACGGGTTTTACGTTTTCGAAATATGCAAGTTTTACACTGATACTCTTAACTGAAATTAAATCGACATTTTCAATAGTAAAATCATCAATAAAACCCTCTTCCTTTAAAATCTCGCATATATTTTCCTTTAACTTAGAATAAGGCATGCTCACTCTCTCTTTGCCAACCTTATATGCATTTTTGATTCTGACAACCATATCTGAAATCGGATGCGTCATTTTTTCTCTTTACCCTCGCTTACAATATATTAAAATTAATTACCAGCTTGACTTAGTAACACCCGGAATTAGCCCTTTATTAGAAAATGTCCTAAAACAAATTCTACACATATCGAATTTTCGATAATAGCCTCTGGGTCTTCCGCAAATTGGACACCTGCTGTGCACCCTGACTTTAAACTTAGGCTTTTTAGATGCTTTAAATATCATAGATTTTTTTGCCATGTCCCCTATCTCCTAATTTCTAAAAGGAAAATTAAAACTTTTCAAAAGTTTATAGCCATCTTCATTGTTTTTTGCCGTCGTGACTATCGTTACATTCATTCCTTTAATTTTTTCCACAAGTTCATAGCTTATCTCGGCAAATATAAGCTGTTCCTTTACCCCTAAGGTATAATTCCCTCGACCGTCAAAAGATTTCTTGGAAACCCCCTTAAAATCTCTAACTCTCGGAAGCGATATATTTATGAGCCTATCAAAAAAATCATACATTTTTTTATCTCTCAACGTAACAAAACAACCTATTTCCTGATTCTCTCTCAATTTAAACGCCGCAATAGATTTCCTGGCTTTTGCAATTACAGGCTTCTGCCCTGAAATCTTAGCAAGCTCCGCAATTGACTGTTCTATGATTTTAGAATTAGATGTCGCTTCTCCGAGCCCCATATTAATGACAATTTTCTCTAATTTAGGTATCTGATGAATGTTTTTATAACCCGTCTCTTTTATCAGCCTGGGAACAACCTCTTTTTTATAAAATTCCTTATATCTCGAAAACAATTTTTAATCCTCCAAAATTAAACTTCTAGCCCGCATTTCTTACATAGTCTAAGCTTCTTTCCGTCATCGCCAAGCTTGACCGAAAACCTGACCGCTTTTTTGCACTTGGAACAATACAATGCGACGTTGGAAATATTAACAGGCGCCTCTTTATCGACAATGCCTCCGGGCTTCTGAGCACTTCCTGATTTCATGTGCCTCTTTACCATGTTTATCTTTTCAACATATACCCTATTATCGTCCCTATTTATGCTGATAATTTTCCCGGTTTTACCCTTCTCTTTGCCCGCTAAAATCATTACATTGTCGTTCTTTTTTAATTTAATAGCCATATTATAAAACCTCCGGAGCCAAGGATATAATCCTCATAAACTTTTTTGCCCTTAATTCCCTTGCTACCGGACCGAATATACGTGTTCCTATCGGTTCATTCTGATTATTTATCAAAACAGCCGAATTATTATCGAACCTTATGTAGCTTCCGTCGGGACGTTTTGTTTTTTTGATCGTTCTCACAATAACGGCTTTAACGACGTCGCCTTTTTTAACCTTTGAATTAGGGATTGCTTCCTTTACCGAAACAACTATCACATCGCCAATCTTAGCATACCTATGTCCCGAGCCCCTGAGAACCTTAATGCACATAAGCTTTTTTGCCCCTGAATTATCGGCGGATTTTAAAACTGTCTGCATTTGAATCATTTTTATAGCCTCATATGATTTCTTTAATTTAACACATCAAATTAAAGAATCTCCTTAAGATTCCACTTCTTTTCTTTAGATAACGGGCGAGTCTCCACAAATGAAACCCTATCTCCTATATGTGTAACATTCTTTTCGTCATGAATCTTAAACTTCCTAACCTTCTTAATATATTTTTTATAAATGGGGTGCTTTACCATATCAGACACCTTTACTACAGCAGTCTTGTCCATCTTATCCGATGAAACAACCCCTATAAATGTTTTTTTCATAGTTATCCCCTACTTCTTCTCATTTAAAATTGTCTTTATTCTCGCTATAGACTTTTTTACGGTTTTAATCCTCTTTGGATTTTCCAAAGCGCCTATTGATTTTTGAATAGTAAGATTAAAAATTTCTTTTCTAAAATCGGCTTCTTTAGCCTTAAGTTCGTCATCGCTCATTGATTTTAATTCGCTAAATTTCATATATCAAAACTCTCCTCTTTCTATGAATATGGTCTTAATAGGCAATTTATGAGATGCCAACCGTAATGCCTCCATAGCAATATCTTTTGATATTCCTTCCATTTCATACAGGATCAGCCCCGGCCTAACAACACATACCCATTCGGAAACACTGCCTTTTCCTTTACCCATTCTCGTTTCTGCTGGTTTTTTCGTGATAGGTTTGTCCGGAAACATTCTTATCCAGATCTTACCGCCCCTTTTCACAAATCTCGTCATCGCAATTCTTGCAGCTTCAATTTGCCTTGACGTTATATATCCGCACTCAACGGCCTTAAGCCCAAAATCTCCGAATGCAAGAGAATTACCACGAGTGGCTTTCCCCCTCATTCTCCCCTTCATCTGCTTTCTATATTTCGTTTTAGCCGGCATTAACATTTTTGCTCACCTTTACTTTTACCGTTATTTTTAAAGAACATCCCCTTTATATATCCATACCTTTATGCCTATTTTTCCATACGTCGTATTGGCCTCGGCAGTACCATAATCAATACTTGCTCTCAATGTATGCAACGGAACCCTTCCTTCCAGATACCATTCCGTCCTTGCTATTTCAGCTCCGGCAAGCCTGCCGCCGCAGGCTATTTTTATACCCTTTGAACCGCTTTTCAATGCCATAGTAATACTTTTTTTGATAGCTCTTCTAAAAGCAATACGTTTTTCAAGTTGCAATGCGATGCTTTCGGCTACCAAAACAGCATCTAACTCCGGTTTTTTGACTTCAAGTATATTTACGTTAATATCTTTATTCTTCATCGTACTGATTTTAGCTAATTCGTTCTTTAGATTATCAAAATCCGAAGAACCTCTCTTGCCGTATATCATACCTGGTCGAGCAGAAAATATATCTATAATTAATTTTTCGGCTTTTCTACCTATATTAATTTTCGATATACCGGCAGAATAAAGTTTCTTTTTTAAAAAACCTCTGATTTTTAAATCGGCATGCAAAAATTTTGCATAATCACGATCACTATACCATCTTGAATCCCAAGTTCTATTTATGCCTATTCTAAACCCGATTGGATTAACTTTCTGCCCCAAAATCTACCTCCGATTTTAAATTTCTTCAAGAACTATTTTAATACTACTCATACGCTTTTTAACGATTGCGCTTCTACCCATAGCCTTAGGCATGAGCCTTTTAAGGGATAAAGACATATCGACGTTTATTTTAGATATAACCAGATTATCTATATCTACCCTTCCCGTTCCGGCTGCGTTAGCCAATGCGGATTTTAACAGCTTGTATACAAAAACGGCAGACTTTTTCTTTGTAAACTTAAGTATATTTATAGCGTCGTAGACCTTTTTCCCCCTAACAAGATCAACTACAAGCCTTGCTTTTTGAGGGGACACCTTAATGTATTTTGCTTCTGCTTTGAACTCCATTTCCCAACCCCTTTATTTTTATTTTTTTCCGCTGCTCTTAACTTTTGCTTTCCTATCTCCGGCATGCATAGTAAAAGTCCTAGTCGCACTAAATTCCCCTAGTTTGTGTCCAACCATATTTTCGCTTATAAAAACAGGTATAAATTTTTTTCCGTTATGAACAGCGAATGTAAACCCTACCATAGAAGGTATTATAGTAGATCTCCTGGACCATGTTTTTATTATCTTTTTATCGTTAGAATCAAACGCCTTTTCAACCTTTCTCAAAAGCGACTCATCAGAAAAAGGACCTTTTTTAATAGACCTAGCCAAATTTATTTCTCCTAATTTATTTTGTCGGCAAATTAACCGAGATTATCTGCCTTTTCTTTTTGAAATAATATATTTAGACGTCCGTTTATTTTTTCTGGTCTTATGACCCTTTGTAGATATACCCCACGGCGTAACGGGGTGACGACCACCCGACGTCTTTCCTTCTCCTCCTCCATGCGGATGATCTACCGGATTCATGGCGACGCCTCTTACCGACGGCCTAATTCCCATCCACCTGGATCTACCTGCCTTACCTATGCTTATATTTTCATGATCGACATTTCCTATTTGACCGATAGTCGCATAACACTTTTCCAGAATCAACCTGAATTCTCCCGAAGGCATCTTGATCTGTGCATACCCACTGTCTCTCCCGAGAAGTTCTGCGTAAGTTCCTGCGCTTCTAACAAGTTTTCCACCAGAATTCGGTTTCATCTCTACATTATGAATCATGGTTCCTGCCGGAATATTATATAATGGAATACAATTCCCCGGCTGAATATCGGCTTTTTCGGATGATATAATGCTATCTCCCTGTTTTAAACCGTTGGGCCACAAAATATATCTTTTTTCACCATCGATATAATGTAGAAGAGCAATTCTTGCCGACCTGTTAGGATCATACTCTATTTCCGCGACACGTGCCGGAATATCTCTTTTATCTCTTTTAAAATCAATAATTCTATATCTTTTTTTGTGTCCGCCGCCCTGATGCCTTACGGTAATTCTGCCGTAATTATTTCTTCCCGCATTCTTTTTATATTTAGAAAGAAGACTTTTTTCCGGAAAATCACGAGTAATTTCCGCAAAATCAGAAACGGTTTGAAACCTTCTTCCGCTTGATGTAGGCTTATATTTTTTTAATGGCATTGATATCGTCTCCGGATTATGCTTCCAAGGCAGAGATTCTCTGACCTTCTTTTAATTTTACGTAAGCTTTTTTAAAATTAGGTAATTTACCCGTATACTTTCCGACCCGCCTAAATTTACCTCGATTAATCATCGTGTTGACTACTTCCACTTTGACGTTCAAATATTTCTCGATCGCATCCTTAATGTCCTTTTTATTTGCCTTTTTATTGACATTAAAAACATAGGTATTCGTCATTTCTCTTATCTTCAAGCTTTTTTCCGAAAGTATCGCTTTTTCCACAACCGTATTTAATTCCTTCATAATGAAAGATTCCTCTCTAATTCTTCATTTGCCTTAACTGTAATAAGTATTTTTTCGTATTTAAGTAAATCTAAAATATTGAGAGAGCTTATGCTAATTGCCTTATAATTCATAAGATTTTTTGTAGATTTTGCTATCTTATTATCCGCATTTGCGGTAGGCAATACAAGTAAACCCTTTTTTATGCCCAAATTAACAAAAATAAATTGCATCTGCTTGGTCTTAATTTCCGGAATTTCAAAATCCTGCATAAAAATAATTCGCCCTTCCTTTAAAAGATAAGACAAAGCCGACTTCAATGCCGCCTTTCTGGCTTTTTTAGGCATATCCTTCTTGTAATTTCTTTCGTTTCCGGGACCAAAAATAGTTCCGCCGCCTTTCCATAGCGGAGACCTGATTGAACCCGCTCTCGCTCTACCCGTTCCCTTTTGCTTCCACGGCTTGATTCCGCCACCTGATACGATTTTCCTGTTCTTCACGGAAGCTAACCCTAGCCTTTTATTTGACAGCGTCAATAAAACATATTCTTTTATCAGCGACTCTTTGACCGGATAGGAATATACTTTTTCATTTAATGCAATATTGCCGGCATTTTCGTTTTTAATGTTTAATATTTCGGCATTTTCTGACATTATATCGATCCCGTTTTTTTAATTTAAATTATTTATTTAATTTTCTTCCCGATTTATCTGCCGCATATACATATATTATACCGTTGTTAGCACCCGGAACGGCACCCTTGACATATAAAAGATTCTCATCGGAATCCACCTTTACTACCTTCAAATTTAAAACGGTACATTTATCCGTACCCATATGACCCGCCATTTTCATGCCCTTAAACACCTTAGACGGAAAAGACGATTGCCCTATTGAACCCGGTGCCCTATGAAACCGGGAACCATGTGTATCTTTACCGCCGGCAAAACCCCATCTTTTAACAACGCCCTGAAAACCCTTTCCTTTTGTAACCCCGCTAATAGATACTGATTTTACGTCATTAAACATTGAAACATCCATTGTGTCGCCGACTTTTAAATCGTCCGATTCCGAACTCCTAAATTCTTTCAATATCTTCAACGGTGATATGCCGCTTTTCGTAAACTGACCGAGAACAGGCTTTTTTAGACGAAACGACTTAGCCTCTCCAAAGCCGACCTGCACTGCATTATATCCGTCGGTCTGTTTAATTTTTTTTCTGACGACGGTACACGGTCCCGCTTTAATAACAGTAACCGGCACTATCATGCCTTCCTGATTAAATATCTGAGTCATTCCGATTTTTTTTCCAATTAACGCTTTTATCATAATTAAAACTCCAGCCCTCAATTAAATCTGCTTAATATCGACATCAATACCCGAAGATAAATCTAATTTCGTCAATGCATCCATGGTGGCTTGATTCGGCTCCAGCAAATCGATAATTCTTTTATGCGTCCTCATCTCGAACTCTTCCCTCGATTTTTTATCGACATGTGGAGAACGTAAAACGCAATATTTATTAATTTTAGTAGGTAAGGGTATAGGTCCGCTGATTTTAGAACCCGTCAGCTTTGCCGTCTCTACAATTTCGGCAACCGCCTGATCCAACAGTTTATGATCGTATGCTTTAAGTCTGATTCTTGTTTTTTGAATTTCCATCTTAATTTATATTGCCCCTTTTGTTTCCATGTTAGTTAATTATTGAATTATTCCACAACCTCGGTTATGACGCCGGCGCCTACTGTGTGTCCGCCTTCTCTTATAGCAAAC